>OJDX01000169.1_pt1 | contig 11492 bp, 9 predicted proteins | sample 1593101 | NCBI WGS metagenome assembly OJDX01 (sample SAMN05416719, study PRJEB24817) | seawater metagenome | isolation source: Sea water | place: Canada:Atlantic | collected 2013-07 | reverse complement strand
TACGAGATTCGCCTTAGTCTCGTGGGCTCGGAGATGTGTATAAGAGACAGATCTCAAGACATGGCCAATGCACTTCTAGAGGAAGGGATTTATGTTATAGGATTTTTCTTTCCAGTAGTTCCAAAAGATAAGGCGCGAATTAGAGTACAATTATCTGCGGCTCATACTAAGCAACATTTAGACAAAGCAATTAGTGCGTTTGTTAAGGTTGGGAAACGGTTAAATGTTATTTAGTTTTCAAAATCAGTAAAGACTTTAGTAAGCTCTTTTTTGTAAGCAGGTTGCAAAGTTTCAATCAAAATTAATTCGTCCTCACCGGCATTAAAAATCCGAACCCGTGTCTGTTTAGGAATCACAAATCCATTTCCAGTTACTATAGAGTCAATATCTTCCTTAAATTCCAAGCCAAGAGTTCCGTTCAAAACAATACCGGTTGTCTTAAATTGAAGTTCAACGATGGGCTCCGTCCAAGTCGCTGGAGCATGCATTTTTATGAGCCCCAGCTCATCAGACTCAGTATAGTCATAAATATGCCGTTCCACATTGTCTAAAACAGGGATGTCTATTGGAGAAATACTGTGGTTTTGAGGCTGTAGCTTTTGTATACTAGTTGAAGTAAAGAGGTTCTCAGTATTTTTTAAGTTCGATTCACAGCTCAAAAAAAGAATCAAAAAAAAGAAAAGAGCCGTTTTCATTATTCCTTAATTACCATATCAATACACAAAACCGAGGCCACCATCATTAGCCTAGCCAAATCGTCTTTTGCTACGGAACTATTTATTTCTAGGATGTAGTTGTCGGCTGTGGTAAACAGCTCTTTCCCAATCCCAGCCCATTTTTTTGTAACAGTTCCAATGGCTTCTTGGTTTCTAACGAATTTAAAATCCCATGCAAAAAGGGACCCATTTAAACTGCAAATAAGAGTATCATTAACATCGAAAACGTCAAAGTTGTTTCCAAGAGGAAATAGCCGCTGTTTGAGGTAGCCTACTTTCTTTTCGTTTTCGTCATACACACTTACCCTTGAAAGAAAGAGTGAGATCCCTTTTTTTAATTTCAACACACGCTCGCTGTTTTCTGTGGTTATTTGAATATCAAAAGGGGTACAGCGCTTGAAGCCTGTAAACCGCAATAGTTTACTTACGATATTTAAGTCTATTTCTCGACACTGAAATAATAGCTGCTTGCTTTCTGGGTCGTAAATATCGTAGTTGCTAGACGCTTTAAACAAGCCAAGGTGTTCCTTGACAAAGAATAAATTAGTTTTAAGTAGTGGATGCATTTAGTCGACTTTAAATGTGAAAGACTATTTTAACAACCCTAATTGACTTAAAAATGAGTAGTTGTCAAAGAAATCTTGTTCTTGAAAAATCTTTCCGTTTTTCATGGATATAAGTGTAGCTCCACTGATGTCAACTTTGTTGTTTGTAGCTGGAATCCCAAACATTTCTCCGTCGTGTGTACCTCTAAAATTCCAATGTTTAACAAGTTTGTCATCTTGACCAAATATATCAATAATTGTAAATTGAGCATCCGAAAACCCGTTTAAATAATTAGCAAAGTAATCTCTAAAAGCATCAATTCCTTCAATATTTCCTTGTGCAGTTACAACAGTTGCTCCACTATCAAAACTATCCGTGTTTATCAAATTGGGATCCCTAAGCTCAAAAAAGCCCTCCCATACGGTAACATACATTTCTATATTTTGAGTGACATTTGAATTTGCTGCTTCCAGAGCTTGACAGTCTTCACTAGGCTGTTGAGCGCAGCTTACAATGATAAGAGAAAGAAATAAAACTAGTATATTTTTCATTTTAATATGTTAAATTTTAGTAAATATACTAATTATGAGTTGTTTATCAAAAGTTAAAATCAATTAGTTCCAGTGGGCTCCTACATGAATACTTTTGAATGCATTTTAAGATCATTTTTTTGAGTTTTGGAATATGATAGCTGTGTTGTTAGCGTATTTCAAGATACTGTATGCTCTTATAGTCTGCCGTATTATTATGAGATAGTTAGCTATTTATTAGTACGACCCCGTTTAGACAACCAAATACCAAAAAGTATAGCCTGGGTAAATCAAGCATAAGGAGCTTAAAATAGTTGCGTTTTAGTTATTTTTAAATCATCAACTTTACAAGAAATAAATTTAGTGTAACTTAGTTTTATTATTTTTGGAAATGGTTTAACTATTTGTAAACAAACACGACAGGGAGATGAAAAAATACCTCATAATAACTTTAATAATTCTCGCATTTCAATCATGCGTTGGCGCTCAGAAAAATAGTGAACTATTTACAATATATTTAGTTAGACATTCGGAAAAAGACCTCACAACCAACAACCATTCAAACCCCCCACTGACTCAATGTGGAGAACAAAGATCGGAGAATCTAAGTGATTTTCTTACAGATGTAAATCTAGACGTAGTATACAGTACAGACTATAGTCGAACTCAAAAAACAGCACTGCCAACAGCGCTGTCTAAAGGACTGGAGATTACAGGTTACAATCCTCAAGAACTTGAAAAATTTTCAAAATTATTAATCGCTAATCAACAAGACGCACTCGTTGTAGGGCATAGTAATACCACAGGGGTTTTAGCGGGTCTTTTAGTTGGTGAAGAGATAGGAGCATTTGATCTAGACATTTATGATCGTGTATATCAAGCATTAATTTATAAAAATAGCGGTCGTCTTCAGTTATTACACACGGCCTTTGATTGCAATGATTAAATGCGCAAATGGTTGTTGAGCCAAAATTATCGGTCACGGATCTAAGTTTTTTTTAGGAGACCATACTTTTACTGATTGACTTGCTGTTTCTTTATTTCTTTAAAAAACGAATTAACAACCCACTCCTTAGGCAAGTGCCACGTTATGACTTATTGTGACCCAAACTCCAGAATTAATTAAATATTTCCTCGTTCGACGATAAACATTTGTATATTGAGTTCTTAAAAAAAAATTAACCTGGCTTCTGATGAATAAAAAAACTATTTTACCACTGCTATTTATAATTTCTATTTATAATTTTGGTTTTTCTCAACCGATTCCAATTGATAATTACTCTGTAAATGGTCTTGGACAAGCCCAATTATCAATTCAGGCCCAAGCAGGGAAATATTATATATTAGAGGCACAGCACAGTGCTACGTTTAATTGGGCGACCTCAATGACAATGGGTGTTGACGGAACCATGGTCATCTCTGAGGCGGCGGCGGCATATCCATTAGCAAACTATTCTATAACAGCGTATGATATAGCAACTCCCGCTGACTATGATGGAGATGGTATAGATGATGTTACAGAATTTAATAACATGCCTACGGATGCGCCTTTCAACTTTGCAGACCCTATTGATATTTCTGACGGCTCTACATCAATACCAGATACGGAAACCTTTATGACTTTGGCTACCGTAAATAATGTTGGTTGGGCACCATTTCTTGATGATCAAATGTATGTTAAGTTTGGGATTCTTAATAGAGATACTGACAATCCACAGGTTTACTTTATTAACAGTAACACCTACACAATTCACGCAAGCTTTTGGAGTGGAATTGGAGCCTCTGTTACTGGAGATGATGCTTCTGGGGAGATTGTTTTTAATCCCAACGATATACTTCCAAGTGGGGTAATAGGAACGTATTCTTTCAATTTTTCTTTTGGAAACGCCTATGATTTTGAGGACACTCAAAGAACCTATGAATTATTGGTTGCGAACATGCCTTTTCTTCAAAATAATATGAACCACTTTATTGGTCAGTCTGATGAAGACAACCATATTAATAATTATGCGTCAGATTTTGTAGGGTCTAGAATAGAGGTTGTTTTAGAATCGGATGTTTTTGCAGAAATTAACTATATTCCTTTCCATGAAGCAGAAGGCTATGGGTTCTTTAAGCACATGACGAATCTTAACGAAACTCCAGGAAGCAGGGATATCGTTCTCTATGATGCATTACCTAACTCCCTGCCTAGAGTTGGAGGGATTATAACCTCTGTTATACAAACGCCGTTGTCTCACGTTAACCTAAGAGCTATTCAAGACAATGTTCCAAATGCATATATTGCAAATCCTTTAGCTAATGACGCCATAGCAAATCTGTTAGGAGGCTACGTTTACTACAAAGTAGAAAACGAGCAATATGAAATACGAGAAGCCACTTTAACTGAAGTAAATGACTGGTATGAAGAACTTAGACCTACAGAAGCACAAATTCCAATTCGAGATTTAAGCATCACAGAAATCTTACCTTTGGACGATATTAATTTTGACATGTCTACGGCCTTTGGTGCAAAGTGTTCTAACGTTGCAACGATGAGGTCATTCGACCTTCCTAGCGGCACTATTCCGGATGGTTTTGGAATTCCATTTTATTTTTATGATGAATTTATGCAATTCAATAATTTCTATGAAGAGGCCCAAGTCATGATAGACAATCCGACGTTCCAAACGGATTTAAACTTTCGGATTGAGCGTCTAAAAGATTTTAGAAGAGACATTAAAGACGCCCCAATGCCGCAATGGATGCTTGATGATTTACAAGCCATGCATGATGATTTCCCAGCAGGAACGGCCGTTAGATGTCGATCAAGCACTAACAACGAAGATTTACCTGGGTTTAGTGGTGCAGGCTTATACACTTCTAAAACTCAATATCTAGATGAAGGTCACATCTCCAAATCCATTAAGCAGATATATGCAAGTATGTGGAATTTTAGGGCCTATGAGGAAAGAGATTTTTATCGTGTGGATCACTTTATAGCAGCCATGGGATTGCTATGTCACCCTAATTTTCAAGAAGAGCAATCTAACGGGGTCGGAATTAGTATTGACCCTATTTACGACACAGAAGACACCTTTTATCTCAATACCCAAGTAGGGGAATCCTTGATTACAAACCCGGATCCGAACTCGGTTCCAGAAGAAATTTTATTATATGAAGACCCTTTACAAGGAGGGGGTTATCTTGTATTAAGACTATCCAACTTAGTAAATCCAGGAGAGCTGGTAATGGATCAAGCCTATCTTAATCAAATGAGAGAATTCTTAACGGTTATTCATGACGAATTTTCAATTCTTTATGATGTAGTAGGGGCGGAAGGTTTTGGGATGGATATCGAATATAAGGTAACAGCTCAAGATCAATTGGTAATCAAACAAGCAAGACCATGGGTTTCATTTTGGGCAGACATTACAGCCAATAATGATTTGGGTGTTACAGCAATTGTGGACCCTCAGTCATCTGCTAACCTAGGAAGTAATGAGCTGGTATCAGCCACCATTTCCAATAACGGTTTAAACGACATGAGCAATTTTGATATTGAACTTTTGGTAGACGGTCAATCTGTAGAAACGATTACGATTCCTGATATAATTCAGCCTTTTGCCGAAGCTGATTTTCAATTTCCAACCCCGCAAGATTTTTCAATTATTGGAGACTATAATATCACTGTTAGTGTGAGTCATGCGGATGATGAATACGAAAACAATGATACTTTAAGCGTAGTTTTAAGTAACATTCATGAGTTCGATGGGGCGCTTTCACTTGGAGAAGTAGCAGTTGTTTGTAATGACGTAGTTGAAGTCGAGGCTATTATTAATAACCTGGGACAGACCACCCTAACAACAGTGGATATAGAAGTCTTAGTTAATGGCCAAGTAGTTGAGGTTATTATTGATAACGTTGAGATTCCTTACCAAGAGCAAGGGACAATCGCACTAACGATTGACGACAATCTTTTAGAAACCTCTAATGCGATCACACTAAACCTGTTAGAAGTAAATAATCAAGTTGATGGAGATCTAACTAATAATTCAGTATCTACCACCACCACCCTAGATTCAGATTATGATATTATTACACTTGTTATCAACGCTGATAATTATGCTTACGAAACATCTTGGAAGCTTCTAGACAACACCAACGAAATTATATCTACGGGTTCTTTAAGTTCTAGCGACTCAAACAGCGTTTATAGTGAAGAAATTTGCGTTAATTATATGTCTTGCTTCTCTTTGTACTTTTACGATTCTTATGGAGATGGGATTTGCTGTGGTTTTGGCGAGGGCTTTTTTCAAGTTTTGGACGCATCCGGGGAGGTTATTCTTATAAATGACGGGGAGTTTGATAATTTCGTTAAAGAAGCGTTTTGTCTTGATGAATCTGGATGTGAAATCAACGCAGAGATCACTGTTTTACATGCAAGTTCTGATTCTGCCAATGATGGCACTATTACAATGAATACCAGTTCTGGGTTGAGTCCATTTCAATACAGCATTGATGGTGGACAGACTTTTTCTGAATCTAACACATTTGAGAATTTAATGCCAGGGAATTATAGCGTATTTATTCTTGGCGCTTCTGGGCTTTGCTCATTTGAGGAGACTGTTTCAATTTCAGCCTGTGTTCTTACGACAGTTGATGTGGTTGCGACCGCAGTTTCTTCTGTTGTTTCAACAAACGGCTCCATTGTTATCACGCCAACTTCAGGAATGGCTCCTTATCAATACAGTATTGATGGTGGACAAAATTTTGTAACAACAAATGTTTTTGCCAACTTACCTGTGGGCAACTACAATGTCATTGTCAAAGATGCATCGGAGATTTGCTCATATGAAACAGGCATTCCTATTCAAGTTGAAGGGTTGATTATCAATGAAATTAACTACAAATCAATTGTTACGTTCAACCCAGGCGACTGGATTGAATTGTACAATCCAAAAGGAGCGACCATAGACATTTCAAATTGGCAAATAAAAGACGACAATGACACCCATGTGTTTGTCATTCCGGAGGGCACTCAAATAGCAGGAAATGGGTTTTTGGTCGTTGTTAAAGACGCAGCCGCTTTTAGTAGTGTCTTTCCAAATATTCCTTATATAGGAGAATTGGACTTTGGATTTGGAGGGTCTGATGCCGTTAGAGTGTACAACTCCGATAGCAAGCTCATGGATGAAGTTGATTATGAGTCCGAAACACCTTGGCCAACTTGTGCCGATGAAACTGGAAACACTCTAGAACTGATCACGCCAGATTTAGATAACTCATTGTCTGAAAACTGGAGCTGTATCAATGAAAACGGAAGTCCAAATGCAGTCAACAGCAGTGAACTTTCCATTGATGAGGTTGCTTCTAGTATGGTCATTGTTTATCCGAATCCGGTAAAAAACACGCTTTATATTAAAGGCGATTTAGCCGCTTATGATATTGAAGTTTATTCATTGCTTGGCCAGCGAGTAATGACGACTTCCAATGCCAATGAAATTGATCTGAGCACGCTTAACGAAGGTGTCTACTTGATAAAAATAAGTACCGAAAACACAACCATCACAAAACGCATTATCAAGTTTTAACACAAAACTTGATAATGTTTATGGAGTACATTAAATAGCTGAATTTAAGGGACTAGCTGTGTCAAGTTGTTTAGAGCTTATATTTAAAGATATTTCTCCAAGTTTTAAGTTCACACTTGTAGAACTTGATTAATATCTCATATACAAAGTCAGAATAGTTTTTCATAATATTATTTATTACAGTTTTCACTTGAACAATTCTCACAACAGCAATTTTTACAATTGCCTTGCTGACATTCTTTGCATTTACAAGTACAGTTATTTTTCATTTTTCAAAGACTTTAATTAAATAATAGAGACCCAAAAAAGACAGTCCAATGATTAATAGGACACTAGCCCTAGTGCAAGACATAGGGTAAAAAGACAGCCAAAAGTTCCAATTGAGAGCCCTAGGTGTTTTAATTTAATCATTGTTAGTGTTGTGGTTTATACTTCAAATATAACAATACCCTCTATATCACAAACGGTAAATAACAATCTCTGGAATATTTAAACTCTCTCATTGTTTAAGTTCAACCTATTTACGAGGCTTATAAATAGTTGAATTGAAAGAAGAAGATAATGCCTATGGGTTTACTCTTCTGAATAATTAGTAAGCCACCTAAAAGTGTTTAAAACAAAATTTTTCCAGTCGTATCCTTCAGTATTCATTCCAGCATACATTTTAGTTCCATCATCCATACTGAAAACCATTGCAGTAAAACCATTTGAATCCCCAAAAGCAGCAATTTTTCCAGAGCCATACATTCCTGCTAATCCTTGAGAATTTCCCTTTCCTTCTGGTCCTATGCCTGTAGAGTGTTTTACATTAAATGAACTTTCATCAAGTTTTAGTATATTTTCATATTTAGAGCCTAAAAGAGCACTTCCTCCAAATGAAACTAATTTTTCTACTTTATACTTTCCGTTTACAATAGGGTGATTCGTGTTCAAGTTTTTGTTTTCGAATTTTATCATTCCTGGACCGTATTTACTTTCGTAATTAATTGTATCTACAGTGGTTCCAATGGATGACTCAATGTCAAATTTTCGTAATAATGGGTTTATGGCCTGGTCAAATGGGGCGTGTTCGCTGAAGGCCAAAAGTGAGCCTCCATTATTTACCCAGTTTTGTAATTCATTAAGCTCATTTTCAGAAAAAGTGTTTTTATCTGCTGCTGAGTTTTCAGTAGCAAAATCAAACGGTAATGCCGTAATAACGACTAGAACTTTAGCTTGACTTAAACTTGATTTAGAAAACTCTTTATCAAGGAATGATACTCTGTACCCATCATTTAACAATAAGTCCACAAGAGGCTTTATTAAATGAGATTGTATAAAAAAGTTTTTGTGAGTTGAGTCAAACATAATTAACGGCCCATCATTAATTTCAAATGAAGGATCTTCAACCTCTAAGTTGACATTAGTGTCATTATACATAGGCCATTTGTAAGGGTAATTTTGTTCCTGGCCAAAAGATAAAAATGGAACAAATAATAATAGCAAGATTAGTTTTTTCATAACCCAAATATAACTCTTATTTTGAAAGTGATATTGCCAAATATTAATATATCTCATTTAAAAGGGTTAGAGATAGCTTAATTAAAGTAAGAACATATGCCTATAGTTTAGTTTCTGGAAGCTTTATTTTTGTCCAACCTTTTCTCATAAAGTAAGGGTTTGATATTTTAAGCGTGTTGTTGTACTTTGTTTCAAACTTGTCAATAATTTTCAGGACCTCATCAATATTTTTTCTAAAACTCTTCTCAAATCGCAAACAAACTTTATTGTTGTCTCCAATAAACCAAATAGCTTCCGTTGTATCTTTGCCATATTGGCCATCATATATTTCTTCAACCTCTATATAATAACTTACCTCCCTCCAGGTTTTTCTTTTCAGAACAATTGGAATGAGATAAAGCCCTTTAGTAATTCCTATTCTATCAACGATTAAGACATTTACAGAAATAACTATTACAAACAACAGTGATCCTATAACATAATAGATATTATCTAAAACAAAGCCATAATCACCTTCCCATAAAGAGCGTAGTGTTTCCCATAGATTGATAAGTCTAGATGTCGTGTGCCTTTTATTGTTTCCAATAATTGAACAAAATCCAACTACCCATATTATAATTGGCCAATAATTATATCCAATTGATTTAAATTCTTTCATAAATCAAATATATAAAAACTTTCATACTGCAACTATTTTTATATATTGTAAGAAATTAACTAAAACTTATATTATGATTAAAGCAATTAAATTATTAGCCATTTCCGTTTTGGCTGTATCATGTACAACAGGAAATCACGCTGATTTTGAAAAGAATACAGCTACAGCAAAAAAGTACTTTGAACTTCATCAAGCTGAAAATTCAGATGCGATGTTTGAGCTACTTCACGACGAAATAGAATGGCATATGCCTGTTTATGGTTCTGAGATGGCTGATTTAAATGAGTTTAAGAAAGCGATACTTAATTACCAAAAAGCTTTTGATAACATGAACTTTACAGCTGATTATTGGCTCCCTGGTGTTGACCCCGAAACTGGACAATTAGATGGGAGTACCAGAACTTATGGAACCTGGACAGCTAACCATGTTGAAACTGGGAAATCTGTCAAATTAACTGCATACCACGCCTTTTCATTTGTAGATGGTAAGATTTCAGGTGGTGGGGATTGGTTTGATTTTGGAGGAATGATGAATTCTCTTGTTGCAGATGTGGCTGATCTAGAAGAAATAGAATAGTCGGTTAGAAAGCATATAATTTCACTATGGTGGTAATAGCCCTTACAATTTTGTAAGGGTTTTTTGTTGAACTATTTTTACTTAAACGCTGTAAAGATCTAACCTACTTACTTGGATTAGAAGTAGCTGAATTATAGAGATAGATAGACAAACCTACAAATAACATAGCCTATAGTAGCTATCAAGATTTTCTTTCGGTGTTTAAGATACCATTCCATTTATTGCTTGTTTAATTTTGAATAACCACAATTTACAATATTTAGTTTTTACTTAAGCTATTAGAAGAAGGTAGATTACCAGTTCCTGTTCCTGCTGCAGTTTTTAAATAAAAAGGATGATTGGCTGCGTTAACGGAAAATGTAACTTCATCTCCAACTTTAAAGGTCAAGTTAGGGTCATTTCCAGACACATCTCCATTTCTGTCTTCTCCTGATAAAGTGTAGTCAGCGCTACTACTTGCGGTAACAGCAATTGTATAAGAATTACCTGGACAAGTGCCCCAAATAGGTTTGTTCGCTTCTGTTAAAGCAGATTCAAAAGAAAAATATTCAGGTTCTTCAGTAATAGTTGTAACGCACCATTTAGTTAAATCTTGATTAAATAAAGTTGACAAACTAAACATATAACTCATTTCAGTTACACTACTTGTATCCCAGCCATTTAGTGACTGATTAAAAACTGACGCTCCATCAAACATAACCGACATATCAGTAACACTACTTGTATCCCAAGCAGTATAAGTTTGCCCATTAACAGTAACTTCTTTAGTATTTATAGGTTGATTAAAAATTGATAAACTAAACATAGACGACATATCGGTAACACTACTTGTATTCCAGTTACTTATATCTCCATTGAAAACTGAATATGCAAACATATAAGACATATCTGTCACTTTACTAATATCCCAATGACCAATGTCTTGATTAAATTCAATTGCATTAAAAAACATCGTCTCCATAGTAGTTACATTACTAACGTCCCAATTTCCAATATCTTGATTAAAAGCATAATCGCCGACAAACATTCTGGACATATTAGTTACATTAGCAACATCCCAACTACTTATATCTTGATTAAAACTACGTGCTTTATCAAACATCCCACTCATATTAGTAACATTACTAACATCCCAACTACCAATATCTTGGTTAAAAGTTTCTTTACGATCAAAAAGATATGTCATATTAGTTACTAGTGAAGTGACTACTTTAGTCAAATCTTTACTGTTATCTGCCATTGATTTTAAAGTAGTATTATCTACAGCCGTGTAAGTAACTCCATTTAATTCTCCTGTAGTCCCTGCTGTAACCCCATCTTTAGCTTTAATAGTTATACCATTATCACTGTCTCTTATACACATCTGACGCTGCCGACGAGCGATCTAGTGTA
>OJDX01000163.1_pt1 | contig 11616 bp, 2 predicted proteins | sample 1593101 | NCBI WGS metagenome assembly OJDX01 (sample SAMN05416719, study PRJEB24817) | seawater metagenome | isolation source: Sea water | place: Canada:Atlantic | collected 2013-07 | reverse complement strand
GAATGGACTGGACAAACAACAAACACACGGGCTATAACTACAAACATAGAACTAGAAGAACATAGACTTACGAAGTACACAATATGAAAGTAAGGAAACATGAATGCATGCAACACCACAAGTATTTGCTGAACAATCAGCTAACTGTATCTGTCAGCCCCCACGTACATCTGATGTGGATCAGAGGTATGGAACTAAGCTGTGTTCAGGCAGGCTTTGCTGAAGCCAGAGAATTCACTCTTGCTGCATGTCTTGGTGAGTGGGTTAGCGAGCATGTCTCCGGTCTTACAGAGATGCACGAAGATGTAGTTGTGGTTGACTAGGTAGCGCATGAAGTGTTGCCAGCGACGGAAGTGCTCGGTCTTCTTTGAAACACCGATGTTCTCCGTGATGTATGGGAGAGCACTGTTGTCGACGATGTGAGGGATAGGGATCGCAGGCAGGCCCTCCAATTCACCTATTAGGTTCCTCACGTAGATTGCTCGCTTCCCCGCGGCACATCCGGCGCCGATCTCAGCTTCAGCGCTAGAGAGCATCACTTTGAGCTGTTTCGAGGCCCAGTCAATGGCTGCATTATCCCGAAGGATCACGAAGCCAGCATAGGTGCATCCAGTTTTCCATGAGGCATCGGAGTAGATTGTGAGTCCACGCAGGGAGGCATGCAGCTTGCGGTTCACTGGGGGTTTCACAATTGACAGCCGGTCGTCATACCGTGCGTCACCACCGTAGGTGATGCCATGCTTCCGCGTCTTATACAAGTAGCAGAGCACCTTGACTAGGGCAAGCCAAGCCTCCTTTGAGGGGCGAGATGTGAAGCGACAGAGCATTGCAACGGCATAGGCTGCGTCTGGGCGCGTCATGCACGTGGCATACAGGGCAGAGGCGATCGCCGATAGGTAGGGCTCAGTGGTAGGCGTGTAGTCGTTCGCTTCATACTGAGCGACCAAGGCATGGAAGGGGTCAGCGCCAGAGCTGCTGAGGGTACTTGGCATGTCAGGCAGGCAGCTGGAGCGGAGAGAGTCGGCAGGCACGAATTTGGGGACCATGTCAGCGATATATGCTTCTTGAGATATGGTGAGGGTTCGTGCTGCACGGTCGCGGGAGATACTGAGTGCGATGAACAGCTTGATTGCACCCATCTCCTTGATGTCATACCGCTTCTTGTACTGCTTGACGAACGGGTCATAGATGACAGCCTTCATTCCCTTGGACCATGAGGCCCACATATCGTCAACCCAGACGAGCAACAGCAGTGTGACCTTGGACCCATTGTGCATCTTGGTGAGGATGAAGACCGTGGGCTCGTGAGTGCATTGAGTGAATCCACATTCGTTGGTGAGATAGGAGACATTGCTGCATTGAGCCGTGTTGCCAGATTGTTTCAGCCCCTCAAGAGCCATCTTGAGCTTGCACACCAGCTTGCTCTTCCCATCGGCACGCAGACCTCCCGAGACGAACCCAGGCATCTGCTCACAGTAGACCTCCTCTTGTAGAGCATGTGAAGGGAAGAACTTGCACACGTCTATGTGCTCAGTGTCGAGGTCCAGCGCGGCTACCATGGAGCAGTAGACCCGTATCCCAGCAGACTTCGTCGTGGCAGTGTAGGTCTGGAAGTAGTCTTTTCCAAACAACTGAGAGTAGCCACAGGCAACCCAGCGCACGCGGTGGCCTTTGTTGTCGAGCAGGGCACCAGTCTGTGGATCAACCTTGTAGGTGCATCTGAGCCTGGTCTTGACCACATTGGTTGGTGCCTTGGGGCGAGGCACGAGCTCGAATGTGCCCAGGCGCAGCTTAGCATCGTACTCGGTTCTCGCAGCTTTCCACCAGTCCTCCTCATCTGATCTGCCTTTGAAATCAGAGATCTTGTCCGGGGGAGTAGGCAGAGAGCTCAGGGCAGTGAGGTTGAGGCATAGGTGGTGAGAACCATTGACGGAGTCTATGGGCTGCAGATCTGGGTCGTCGTAGGCGACGTAGTGGGCGTCAGCAGCAGAGACGAACCGGGCTGACTCGGCAGGTGGGGGAACGGCAGCGGTCACACGTGTGGCCACGATAGGGGCTGCAGGTGGGGCAACGGGGACGGATGAGGCTGCAGAGGCACGGCCGGTGGATCTGCCGCTTCCTCCCCTTGCGCCTCCTCCTCTACCACGACCCCCACGGATCCCAGGAGATGCAACGAACGGCACGGGTGGAGCAGATGGCCTGAGGGATGTCTCGTTGAAGAGATGAGGGCCCTGCATCTCCAGGATCGATGGGAATGTCTCCTCAAAGAACACGCAGTCTCGGAAAGGGTACGTGGTGAAGCGCCGCAGGCTGGGGACGTAAACAAACACGCCACGCCGTCTCTCATCCAGGCCAAGATGGATACCGTCAACAGTCGGGACGTCTATCTTGGATTGCGCCGAGCGATCGTGGTCACTCCGGTTGTAGCAGACAACGCGGCAGAACATCCGGCGAAGGCGGCTCAGGTCAGGAGCTTGGCCCGAGCGCATCTGGTAGGGCGACATCAGAGGACTCGTTACGTGCTGGCTGGTGGTTAGCAGCGAGTTATGCACGAGTACGCACTGGTTCGCAGTCCACGGCCATAGGGAGAGGGGCGTGTTGTTCTCAGCATGCGTGATCCGGATGCATCTGAGGATAGTGCCGTGCGAGCGCTCGCTGGGGTTTTGCTGCGGGTTCCACTCGATGATTGAAGTGTGGCGCATGTGGAGCTCACGGCAGAACGCATCTGTGTCAGCGCTAATAAACTCCCCGTGGTTGTCGGTCAGCCAGGTCTTGGGGGCGGGCTTCCCCTTGACCTTGGGGAGGTAGTCAGCGTTGTCGACGCAGAACTGATCGAGGCAGCGGCGGATCTCCAAGGCTGTGTGGCCTCTGATGTAATAGAGGGAGAGCCAGCGCGTAGCGTGGTCCAGGAAGGCAACCCAGCCGATGTATCCGAATGGCTGCGATGCAGGGAGGGAGCAGGTGTCCGAGTAGACCAGATCCCCGAAGCTAGTTGCAAGCCTGCGTGGATCCTTGGAAGTCGAGCCGCCTTTACGGGCGGAGGCGCTCGGCTGCTTCATTCCCCCACGCACGCAGGCGGGGCAAGCGCGTGTAAGGCGGAGGTTGGGGTGGAGGAGGTTCCGAGTGCAGCTCGCTGACGCAGCCAGGCGTTGGGGTGAGAAATGCAAGCATCGCTGGTGAATGAGCTGGTCCTCGTCGACACCTGGCACAGCGGCTACAAGGGCGTTCACCGATGCGCACTCCTCCGACAGCTCTATGTAGTAGCAGCGACGGTTAGTCTGGATCGGGATTTCGCATCCGGTGGGTAGAGCCAGGTGCAAGGCGTCGTTGAGGTGTGTCTCGATCCCGTGGCCGTCAAAGAGCTGCTTTGGGGACAGGAGCGTGAGCTTCCCCATCGCGGGCACATGGAGCGCATTGTCGATTTGCAGTAGTCCTCCTTTAGCAGCATGTTTGGGCTTGATGACCATGGTGCCGATGAAGGCGACCGGCATCTCCGTCCCGCTCGCCGTCACGACCTTGACGTTGGGCTTGACTGTGACGATGCGACGCTTCGGGAATAGGGACGCACGGCCAGACGCGCACACGGAGCAACCGGAGTCGACCAGCGCTGATGTCTCCTTCACGTTCGAGCCCCCACGTGCACTGTGCGCCACTGATGCGCTGAGCACGTCCATCGAGGCACGAGGCATGACCACTACGCCCGCAGACCGGTTGAAGAGCAGAAGTAGCAACATGAGCAACATGGATCCGTTGCATCCCATGATGACTGTCCGGGCGAGGTAGGCAAGCCAGTTCTTGATCGAGGGGAGAACGGAGGTCGGGCGAGCGCTGTCGGCGACTGTGACCGCGGGGGAGTCGGGTGGCGAGTCCTCCAACGGGTCGAGCGAAGGGACGTCGTCAAGCAGAGAGAGCCCGAGCATGACGTCCTCGGAACTACCGAAGTGGACGTGGGCGTCGTAGTCAACACCGTCAGCTTCGGCCACAGCAGCGAGCTCAGGCTCGTTCTCGTCACTCTCTTCGTCTTCGAGGTCGGATCCTTCGTCGAATTGCGCCGAGTTGGCACTCATCTTGGTGTCGCGCGTGGAGCCTGGGGGCTGGCGTTGCGAGCCACGAGGCTTCAGGTGACGGCGAGGGCCTTTCGGGGGCGCGCGGCGAGCAGGTGGCGGACCTTGGTGAGACGAGGGTGATCGGCCTTGTCGGGCGATGCGAGCCTCGATGAGCTCCTTGGCATCAGTGAGCGATCGGAATTGGCGAGGCGAAGGACAGACCCACACGCCGTTCTCGTTCTTTGTGTGACCCCATCCGAGGCAGTTCCAGCACCATGGCTCCTTGGAGAGCGGGTTTGAGGCAGCAGCGGAGTTGTGACGGAAGGACTGGGCGATGTACATAGCCTCGTCGTCGTCATCGTCAGGATCGTCACACGGCTGGCATGCGAGAGCAAGACCATCAACCCGGTTCGATCGAGGCTGGCCAACCACGCGAGGAGCGACATACTTCATGTCGCCCTGGTCGTAGTGGTTCACCCAGAGCTCGTTCAGCCAGATGATGGTGAGGCGCCAGTCGGGTTGTTGGGTCATAGGGTTCCGGCATTGCGGTGAGGCGAAGGTTAGCTCCTGCGTTGCGACCTGCTTGAGCGCGGGCGGCGTGTCGATCATCATCAGGAGCTTGCTGAGCTTTTCGGAATCCGATTTTTCAAAACCCAAGCCGCGCTCCATGCTCATCTTGTCGAGCAGGGCAGCCGAGTCGTGAATGGTACGAGGGGTGATACCAACGTCGGAGAGCTTCAGGTTAGCCCAGTTGTTGTTCTGCATCTCGTTGAAGAGGGCTGTCTGCTTCTTTGTCCCGTATTCGCATACCATAGCCCAGATGTGGCGGGCGATGGAGTTCCCGCTTTGCTGGTATTTGAAGATGTCCGAGGATGTCATCGCCCGGCCAGCGTGAGGATGATCGGCGGGGTAGATGAGGGTACCGGGAGCGAGGGCGCCAGGAGCAGCAGCGACACCGGCGGCTAGTGGAGGTACAACAGCAGGAAATACCGGGCAGCCGCTGCCGTAATCCTTGATGTACGCGGCTTCCGTGATGCGGTCGATATCGAGCTGCAGTCCCACGGGTAGAACGTGCTTGCGGATGTTGGAAATGCATGATGCTTCGCGGTTCTTGAAGGCGATGTCGCTTTCGAGCGCCTTAGCGGGCGGATGCGGGTTCATGACATTGATGTGGCTCGGATTCGCGACTCGTTGCGCCGCTGAGGGAGGAAGGATGCCGCCGGGATCCATTCCCCTGAGGTGCGCGTTCTGGTTCGAGAATCGGTCCGAGCACGCGGCGAGGGCGTTGTAGAAGGCCGGTTTGAATGTTCGGGTGAAAGCAGGGCCGACTTCGCCAGTGTAGGGCGCGCATAGCGGGAATCGCTTGGTGTCGTAGGAGGTGGGGTCCGTCATGTTGGATAGCGCGAGGGCAGTAGATGGGAGCCGTGCAGTAGAACTGAAGATAACACAGTAGCAGACGTTAGTGAGATCGGTCGGGCTGTTCAGTGTTGTAGGGGTTCTTGACGATGGGCAATCTCCTCAATCGTCGTACGTCGTCACGCACCTGTGCTCTCGTAGCACCCGTGCAGTCAGTCTGCTGCAATGGCTCCAATCCGGATGCCTCCACGCCTTCCACCCCGTCAGGTGGCTCCACTGTCAGCTAGTAGCTCCTACCAGCGTGGCTCAAGTCAATTCGACTCGAAAGGAATGGACTGGACAAACAACAAACACACGGGCTATAACTACAAACATAGAACTAGGAGAACATAGACTTACGAAGTACACAATATGAAAGTAAGGAAACATGAAGGCATGCAACACCACAAGTATTTGCTGAACAATCAGCTAACTGTATCTGTCAGCCCCCACGTACATCTGATGTGGATCAGAGGTATGGAACTAAGCTGTGTTCAGGCAGGCTTTGCTGAAGCCAGAGAATTCACTCTTGCTGCATGTCTTGGTGAGTGGGTTAGCGAGCATGTCTCCGGTCTTACAGAGATGCACGAAGATGTAGTTGTGGTTGACTAGGTAGCGCATGAAGTGTTGCCAGCGACGGAAGTGCTCGGTCTTCTTTGAAACACCGATGTTCTCCGTGATGTATGGGAGAGCACTGTTGTCGACGATGTGAGGGATAGGGATCGCAGGCAGGCCCTCCAATTCACCTATTAGGTTCCTCACGTAGATTGCTCGCTTCCCCGCGGCACATCCGGCGCCGATCTCAGCTTCAGCGCTAGAGAGCATCACTTTGAGCTGTTTCGAGGCCCAGTCAATGGCTGCATTATCCCGAAGGATCACGAAGCCAGCATAGGTGCATCCAGTTTTCCATGAGGCATCGGAGTAGATTGTGAGTCCACGCAGGGAGGCATGCAGCTTGCGGTTCACTGGGGGTTTCACAATTGACAGCCGGTCGTCATACCGTGCGTCACCACCGTAGGTGATGCCATGCTTCCGCGTCTTATACAAGTAGCAGAGCACCTTGACTAGGGCAAGCCAAGCCTCCTTTGAGGGGCGAGATGTGAAGCGACAGAGCATTGCAACGGCATAGGCTGCGTCTGGGCGCGTCATGCACGTGGCATACAGGGCAGAGGCGATCGCCGATAGGTAGGGCTCAGTGGTAGGCGTGTAGTCGTTCGCTTCATACTGAGCGACCAAGGCATGGAAGGGGTCAGCGCCAGAGCTGCTGAGGGTACTTGGCATGTCAGGCAGGCAGCTGGAGCGGAGAGAGTCGGCAGGCACGAATTTGGGGACCATGTCAGCGATATATGCTTCTTGAGATATGGTGAGGGTTCGTGCTGCACGGTCGCGGGAGATACTGAGTGCGATGAACAGCTTGATTGCACCCATCTCCTTGATGTCATACCGCTTCTTGTACTGCTTGACGAACGGGTCATAGATGACAGCCTTCATTCCCTTGGACCATGAGGCCCACATATCGTCAACCCAGACGAGCAACAGCAGTGTGACCTTGGACCCATTGTGCATCTTGGTGAGGATGAAGACCGTGGGCTCGTGAGTGCATTGAGTGAATCCACATTCGTTGGTGAGATAGGAGACATTGCTGCATTGAGCCGTGTTGCCAGATTGTTTCAGCCCCTCAAGAGCCATCTTGAGCTTGCACACCAGCTTGCTCTTCCCATCGGCACGCAGACCTCCCGAGACGAACCCAGGCATCTGCTCACAGTAGACCTCCTCTTGTAGAGCATGTGAAGGGAAGAACTTGCACACGTCTATGTGCTCAGTGTCGAGGTCCAGCGCGGCTACCATGGAGCAGTAGACCCGTATCCCAGCAGACTTCGTCGTGGCAGTGTAGGTCTGGAAGTAGTCTTTTCCAAACAACTGAGAGTAGCCACAGGCAACCCAGCGCACGCGGTGGCCTTTGTTGTCGAGCAGGGCACCAGTCTGTGGATCAACCTTGTAGGTGCATCTGAGCCTGGTCTTGACCACATTGGTTGGTGCCTTGGGGCGAGGCACGAGCTCGAATGTGCCCAGGCGCAGCTTAGCATCGTACTCGGTTCTCGCAGCTTTCCACCAGTCCTCCTCATCTGATCTGCCTTTGAAATCAGAGATCTTGTCCGGGGGAGTAGGCAGAGAGCTCAGGGCAGTGAGGTTGAGGCATAGGTGGTGAGAACCATTGACGGAGTCTATGGGCTGCAGATCTGGGTCGTCGTAGGCGACGTAGTGGGCGTCAGCAGCAGAGACGAACCGGGCTGACTCGGCAGGTGGGGGAACGGCAGCGGTCACACGTGTGGCCACGATAGGGGCTGCAGGTGGGGCAACGGGGACGGATGAGGCTGCAGAGGCACGGCCGGTGGATCTGCCGCTTCCTCCCCTTGCGCCTCCTCCTCTACCACGACCCCCACGGATCCCAGGAGATGCAACGAACGGCACGGGTGGAGCAGATGGCCTGAGGGATGTCTCGTTGAAGAGATGAGGGCCCTGCATCTCCAGGATCGATGGGAATGTCTCCTCAAAGAACACGCAGTCTCGGAAAGGGTACGTGGTGAAGCGCCGCAGGCTGGGGACGTAAACAAACACGCCACGCCGTCTCTCATCCAGGCCAAGATGGATACCGTCAACAGTCGGGACGTCTATCTTGGATTGCGCCGAGCGATCGTGGTCACTCCGGTTGTAGCAGACAACGCGGCAGAACATCCGGCGAAGGCGGCTCAGGTCAGGAGCTTGGCCCGAGCGCATCTGGTAGGGCGACATCAGAGGACTCGTTACGTGCTGGCTGGTGGTTAGCAGCGAGTTATGCACGAGTACGCACTGGTTCGCAGTCCACGGCCATAGGGAGAGGGGCGTGTTGTTCTCAGCATGCGTGATCCGGATGCATCTGAGGATAGTGCCGTGCGAGCGCTCGCTGGGGTTTTGCTGCGGGTTCCACTCGATGATTGAAGTGTGGCGCATGTGGAGCTCACGGCAGAACGCATCTGTGTCAGCGCTAATAAACTCCCCGTGGTTGTCGGTCAGCCAGGTCTTGGGGGCGGGCTTCCCCTTGACCTTGGGGAGGTAGTCAGCGTTGTCGACGCAGAACTGATCGAGGCAGCGGCGGATCTCCAAGGCTGTGTGGCCTCTGATGTAATAGAGGGAGAGCCAGCGCGTAGCGTGGTCCAGGAAGGCAACCCAGCCGATGTATCCGAATGGCTGCGATGCAGGGAGGGAGCAGGTGTCCGAGTAGACCAGATCCCCGAAGCTAGTTGCAAGCCTGCGTGGATCCTTGGAAGTCGAGCCGCCTTTACGGGCGGAGGCGCTCGGCTGCTTCATTCCCCCACGCACGCAGGCGGGGCAAGCGCGTGTAAGGCGGAGGTTGGGGTGGAGGAGGTTCCGAGTGCAGCTCGCTGACGCAGCCAGGCGTTGGGGTGAGAAATGCAAGCATCGCTGGTGAATGAGCTGGTCCTCGTCGACACCTGGCACAGCGGCTACAAGGGCGTTCACCGATGCGCACTCCTCCGACAGCTCTATGTAGTAGCAGCGACGGTTAGTCTGGATCGGGATTTCGCATCCGGTGGGTAGAGCCAGGTGCAAGGCGTCGTTGAGGTGTGTCTCGATCCCGTGGCCGTCAAAGAGCTGCTTTGGGGACAGGAGCGTGAGCTTCCCCATCGCGGGCACATGGAGCGCATTGTCGATTTGCAGTAGTCCTCCTTTAGCAGCATGTTTGGGCTTGATGACCATGGTGCCGATGAAGGCGACCGGCATCTCCGTCCCGCTCGCCGTCACGACCTTGACGTTGGGCTTGACTGTGACGATGCGACGCTTCGGGAATAGGGACGCACGGCCAGACGCGCACACGGAGCAACCGGAGTCGACCAGCGCTGATGTCTCCTTCACGTTCGAGCCCCCACGTGCACTGTGCGCCACTGATGCGCTGAGCACGTCCATCGAGGCACGAGGCATGACCACTACGCCCGCAGACCGGTTGAAGAGCAGAAGTAGCAACATGAGCAACATGGATCCGTTGCATCCCATGATGACTGTCCGGGCGAGGTAGGCAAGCCAGTTCTTGATCGAGGGGAGAACGGAGGTCGGGCGAGCGCTGTCGGCGACTGTGACCGCGGGGGAGTCGGGTGGCGAGTCCTCCAACGGGTCGAGCGAAGGGACGTCGTCAAGCAGAGAGAGCCCGAGCATGACGTCCTCGGAACTACCGAAGTGGACGTGGGCGTCGTAGTCAACACCGTCAGCTTCGGCCACAGCAGCGAGCTCAGGCTCGTTCTCGTCACTCTCTTCGTCTTCGAGGTCGGATCCTTCGTCGAATTGCGCCGAGTTGGCACTCATCTTGGTGTCGCGCGTGGAGCCTGGGGGCTGGCGTTGCGAGCCACGAGGCTTCAGGTGACGGCGAGGGCCTTTCGGGGGCGCGCGGCGAGCAGGTGGCGGACCTTGGTGAGACGAGGGTGATCGGCCTTGTCGGGCGATGCGAGCCTCGATGAGCTCCTTGGCATCAGTGAGCGATCGGAATTGGCGAGGCGAAGGACAGACCCACACGCCGTTCTCGTTCTTTGTGTGACCCCATCCGAGGCAGTTCCAGCACCATGGCTCCTTGGAGAGCGGGTTTGAGGCAGCAGCGGAGTTGTGACGGAAGGACTGGGCGATGTACATAGCCTCGTCGTCGTCATCGTCAGGATCGTCACACGGCTGGCATGCGAGAGCAAGACCATCAACCCGGTTCGATCGAGGCTGGCCAACCACGCGAGGAGCGACATACTTCATGTCGCCCTGGTCGTAGTGGTTCACCCAGAGCTCGTTCAGCCAGATGATGGTGAGGCGCCAGTCGGGTTGTTGGGTCATAGGGTTCCGGCATTGCGGTGAGGCGAAGGTTAGCTCCTGCGTTGCGACCTGCTTGAGCGCGGGCGGCGTGTCGATCATCATCAGGAGCTTGCTGAGCTTTTCGGAATCCGATTTTTCAAAACCCAAGCCGCGCTCCATGCTCATCTTGTCGAGCAGGGCAGCCGAGTCGTGAATGGTACGAGGGGTGATACCAACGTCGGAGAGCTTCAGGTTAGCCCAGTTGTTGTTCTGCATCTCGTTGAAGAGGGCTGTCTGCTTCTTTGTCCCGTATTCGCATACCATAGCCCAGATGTGGCGGGCGATGGAGTTCCCGCTTTGCTGGTATTTGAAGATGTCCGAGGATGTCATCGCCCGGCCAGCGTGAGGATGATCGGCGGGGTAGATGAGGGTACCGGGAGCGAGGGCGCCAGGAGCAGCAGCGACACCGGCGGCTAGTGGAGGTACAACAGCAGGAAATACCGGGCAGCCGCTGCCGTAATCCTTGATGTACGCGGCTTCCGTGATGCGGTCGATATCGAGCTGCAGTCCCACGGGTAGAACGTGCTTGCGGATGTTGGAAATGCATGATGCTTCGCGGTTCTTGAAGGCGATGTCGCTTTCGAGCGCCTTAGCGGGCGGATGCGGGTTCATGACATTGATGTGGCTCGGATTCGCGACTCGTTGCGCCGCTGAGGGAGGAAGGATGCCGCCGGGATCCATTCCCCTGAGGTGCGCGTTCTGGTTCGAGAATCGGTCCGAGCACGCGGCGAGGGCGTTGTAGAAGGCCGGTTTGAATGTTCGGGTGAAAGCAGGGCCGACTTCGCCAGTGTAGGGCGCGCATAGCGGGAATCGCTTGGTGTCGTAGGAGGTGGGGTCCGTCATGTTGGATAGCGCGAGGGCAGTAGATGGGAGCCGTGCAGTAGAACTGAAGATAACACAGTAGCAGACGTTAGTGAGATCGGTCGGGCTGTTCAGTGTTGTAGGGGTTCTTGACGATGGGCAATCTCCTCAATCGTCGTACGTCGTCACGCACCTGTGCTCTCGTAGCACCCGTGCAGTCAGTCTGCTGCAATGGCTCCAATCCGGATGCCTCCACGCCTTCCACCCCGTCAGGTGGCTCCACTGTCAGCTAGTAGCTCCTACCAGCGTGGCTCAAGTCAATTCGACTCGAAAGGAATGGACTGGACAAACAACAAACACACGGGCTATAACTACAAACATAGAACTAGAAGAACATAGACTTACGAAGTACACAATATGAAAGTAAGGAAACATGAATGCATGCAACACCACAAGTATTTGCTGAACAATCAGCTAACTGTATCTGTCA
>OJDX01000158.1_pt1 | contig 12048 bp, 8 predicted proteins | sample 1593101 | NCBI WGS metagenome assembly OJDX01 (sample SAMN05416719, study PRJEB24817) | seawater metagenome | isolation source: Sea water | place: Canada:Atlantic | collected 2013-07 | reverse complement strand
CTATGAATACAGCAACTATTTTAGAAATTAAAAAATTACTATCTACTTCTAAAAAAGTAGTAATTGTCCCGCACAAAAATCCTGACGGTGACGCAATGGGCTCTACGCTTGGTCTATGTCTATATCTAAAAAAGATAGGGCACTCGGCAACTGTTATAGCTCCTAATGACTATCCCGAATTCCTTAAATGGATCCCTGGCAATAAAGATGTAATAATTCACGAAATGGACACCATTAATTCAGAAGATCTAATTTCTTCCGCAGATGTGATATTCACTTTAGATTTTAACGCCCTTCACCGCTGTGGGGAAATGAGAACGCCGATAGCCAACGCAAAAGGCGTTAAAATAATGATTGATCACCATCAACAGCCCGACTCTTATGCAGATTATGTATACTCAGATGTAACCATGAGCTCAACATGTCAAATGGTGTATCATTTTATTGAAAAAATGGAAGATCTAAACCAAATTGATACTTCAATTGGAGAGGCATTATACACAGGAATAATGACCGACACTGCTTCATTTCGCTTTCCACTCACAACCAGTACAACTCACAAAGTCATTGCCCATTTAATAGATATAGGTGTTGAAAAATCTAAAATACATAACGCTGTTTACGATACAAATAGCTTTGGACGCTTGCAATTATTAGGTTGTGCCATGAGTAATTTACGATTCTTAGAAAACCACAATACAGCCTATATTACTTTAACAAACAAAGAGCTTGATTCTCATGGATTTAAAAAAGGAGACACTGAAGGTTTAGTGAATTATGGCTTGTCCTTAAAAAGAGCTAAACTTGCTGCCATATTTATTGAACATAAGCAAGAAGGTATTATTAAGATTTCCTTTCGATCCAAAGGGAGTTTTGACGTAAATAAATTTGCGCGCAACCATTTTAACGGCGGAGGTCACAACAATGCTTCTGGCGGAAGAAGCGACCTCAACCTAAAAGACACGATTACAAAATTTACTGACTTACTAACAGAATACGAATTAGAACTTAACTCATGAAACAGGCCCTGTTATATTTAATAACACTATTTCTTATCTCTAGTTGTAAGCCTTCAGAATCCCGACTTCCAATTTCAAACAACTCAGGAACATTTATCGATGCCTCTATAGAACGCAACAAACAGCTCAATAAAATTGAATATAACAAAATTAAAACACTGTTACAATCCTCTAACAAAACTGTTTTAAATTCTAATTTTGGTTTCTGGTATTACTATAACAATAAACTAGAAACTCCCGCTAAAACCCCTAAATTTGGAGACTTAGTTTATTTCAACTACAACGTAAAAAACCTGAACAATGAGCTCATTTACTCCAAAGAAGATCTAGCCACACAAAACTACTACATCGACCAACAAGATTTGTTTTCAGGACTTAGAGAAGGTCTTAAGCTGATGAAAGAAGGAGAAATTATTACGTTTATATTCCCGTCTCAAAAAGCGTACGGCTACTATGGAGATAACGACCAAATTGGACGAAATGTGCCGCTGATTTGTGAAGTATCTCTTCTAAAGCATCAAATAAACTAACCCCCATAATTAAAAAATAAAATGAAATTCACCAAAAGAATCATCAAAACGGTCGCTTTAATGCTACTAATAAGCGCAACTGCTTGTAAACAAAAATACCCTGATCTAGGCGAGGGCTTATTTGCAGAATTCGTTACCTCTAAAGATACCATGGTAGTAAAATTATTTTATAATAAAGCTCCTTTAACTGTTTCCAGTTTTGTTGGTCTTTCTGAAGGCACACACCCAATGTTGGTAGATTCTTTGAAAGGAAAACCTTATTATAATGGCACTGTATTTCATCGGGTCATTAATAACTTCATGATTCAAGGAGGCGACCCATCAGCTACCGGATCTGGAAGTCCTGGATTTAAATTTGGAGATGAATTTGACAATAGCCTTACTCATGACAAGGCGGGTATACTTTCTATGGCCAATTCAGGCCCTGCCACCAATGGAAGTCAATTTTTTATTACAGACGCCCCCACCCCTCACTTGGATAATAAACATAGTGTTTTTGGTGAAGTAGTTAAGGGCCTTGATATTGTGGATGCGATATCAAATGTAGATGTGTCTCCTGGGTCAAACAAACCCCTAGAAGATATTATTATCTTAGAGCTTAATATTATACGACAAGGAATGGCTGCAAAGCAATTTGATGCTGCCAAAACATGGGCAACTGAATTGCCGTTACTTGAAGAAAAGCGTTTGAAAAAAATAGAAGCTGCTAAACTGAAAGCTGAAGAAGAGAAAAAAATCGCTGAAGAGAAAGCAGCTATTATTTCCAAAGAAATGATTGTTATTTTAGAAACTTTCAAAAGCAAAGCTACCAGCCTAAGTTCTGGTTTATTAATTCACGTTATTTCTAAAGGAGAAGGTCCAAAACCTAGAAATGGTGTCACAGTAAAACTTAATTATGAAGGCTATTTTACGGATGGAAAACTATTTGGAACCAATGTTAAGTCTGTAGACGAAAAGTATGGAAGCTATGATCAACGTAAAGACACCCAAGGCGCTTATAACCCTATTTCAATGCCACTTGATCCAGAGGCACAAATGATTCCTGGGTTTAAGGAAGGTGTATTTAATATGTCTTTAGGAGATAAAACATTCTTATACCTACCGTCCTACATTGCCTATGGCGAAAAAGGGCGTGGTCCCATAAAACCTAATACTGACTTGATTTTTATTGTTGAAATGGTCGAAGTAATCAATTAGTAAGATGAACTTATCATATCTAAAAGGCAGCTCTAGGGCTGTTTTTTAAGTGAAAATATTTAATGTTAGGCTTTTGGAATGTTTTTTAAAATCTCTAACAAAAAGCCCCAGAATTTCTGAACAGAAGATATTTGCGCACGTTCATCTGGCGAATGAGCTCCTTTGATATTAGGGCCAAAACTAATCATCTCCATTTCTGGGTAATTAGTACCTAAAATACCACATTCCAAACCTGCATGACAAGCAGCAACATGCGGCTTCTCATTATACATCGTTTCATATAAACCTCTTAAGACTTTTAAGATTGAAGAATCCATATCTGGTGCCCAGCCTGGGTAATCCCCTGAAAGTGTAACCTCGCAACCTGTGAGTTCAAAAGTAGATCTTAGGGTCATTGCTAAGTCAATTTTCGTAGACTCTACAGACGACCGTGTTAAGCAACCTATTTTTATATGCCCGTCTTTTACAATGACACGCGCTATATTGTTTGAGGTCTCCACCAAACCTTGAATATCAGGACTCATTCTATAAACTCCATTCCATGCAGCATAAAGTGCACGTGTAAGCCCTTCTTGAACGCCTAAGTCCATAATCAGTTCAGGCGTTTCAATTTTATTTAAACTAATTTCTAAGTCTGGCTCTAAGGTTTTAAGTTCTAATTGTATAGACTCAATGAACGCTCCAACATCATTTAAGAAAACAGTTTCATGAACACGATCAACAGCCACAACGGCACGACTTTCTCTTGGAATGGCATTCCTAAGGCTTCCCCCATCAATCTCAGTTATTCGCAATCCGTAGTTTTCAAAACCATCAAAAAGAATCCGGTTCATAATTTTATTTGCATTTCCAAACCCTTTATGAATATCCATGCCTGAATGCCCCCCCTGAAGTCCATTAACTTCAATTTCATATCCAATTTTGGTTTCCGGAGTAGATTCTTCATTATAATCTCTTTGGGCAGTAACATCTATACCTCCAGCACAACCAACGCCTATCTCATCGTCTTCTTCAGTATCTAGATTTAATAAAATAGTCCCGCTTAAAAGTCCACCTTTAAGCCCCATAGCTCCTGTCATTCCTGTCTCTTCATCTATTGTAAATAGAGCCTCTATAGCGGGATGAGAAATATCATTACTTTCTAACACTGCCATAATCGTGGCAACGCCCAAACCATTATCAGCCCCTAGTGTTGTTCCTTTGGCTTTGACCCAGTCGCCTTCTACATGCATTTCAATGCCTTCAGTCAGGAAATCAAAAATAGTTTCGTTGTTTTTTTGATGTACCATGTCCAAATGTGATTGCATGACAATCGGCTTACGATCTTCCATACCAACAGTCGCTGGTTTCTTAATAATCACATTGCCGACTGAATCTTCAATCACCTCCAAACTTAAGGATGCTCCAAAATCTTTCATAAAAGCGATCACACGTTCTTCTTTTTTAGAAGGACGTGGAACTGCATTTAAATCGGCAAACTTATTCCAAACCGCTCTGGGTTCTAACTGGCGTATTTCTGTACTCATAATAGACAAGGTTTTTTGTGATACAAAGGTACGTATTACTTCCCATTCATAAATTAAAATTATTACATTTGAGCGTGATTAAAAAATTGAAATACCTAATTATATTAAGTCTTTTACCCCAATACCTAGGGATATTATTTTTAAAAAACAACCCCGGTTTAGTGGAGCAGTATTACAGCACAGGCCTCTACCCTGTTATTTCTAAGCTACTAAACACTTCTTTTAAATGGAGCCCTGTATCATTTGGAGACTTGTTGTACATCGCAGCAATAATTTACATGAGTAAGTGGGTTGTCACAAACTGGAAGCGCCTTAGAACTCAGCCTAGAGTCTGGGGGCTGGATGTTTTAACATTAGTATCAATTGTCTATTTTTTATTTCACTTATGCTGGGGGCTTAACTACTACCGCGAGTCTTTGCATGTAACCTTAAGCCTTAAACCAACTTACACGACAGAAGAACTAAAAATAATCACAAGTAAGCTGGTACTAAAAACAAATAGCCTGCACTTAAGTATTACTAATGATTCCCTTCAAAAAATCGACACCCCTTATTCATTTAATAAAATGGCTGCCCTTAGTCAACAAGGCTATAAACAGCTTGAAACTGTGTACCCTATTTTTGGACATCCTGGTCAAAATACTAAAAAGTCACTATTTAGCACCCCCCTAACCTATATGGGTTTTGGCGGCTATCTCAATCCATTTACGCTAGAAGCGCAAGTTAACAGTGTCATACCAAAATCAAGCATGCTAACCACGATCGCACATGAACAAGCCCACCAATTGGGCTATGCCGCAGAAAATGAAGCAAATTTTATTGGATTTCTAGCCTGTATTCACAATAAAGACCTTTTCTATCAATATGCAGGTTATGCGTTTGCATTGCGCTATTGTTTACAAGAGATGAGTAGAAGAGACATCGATTTTTATAAAAACACAGTCAAATCAATACACCCAGGAATCTTAAAAAACTTCCAAGAAACTTCAGAGTTTTGGAAGGCTTACAATAACCCACTTGAACCACTCATTAAAAATTTTTACAATAATTTCTTAAAAGCTAATAATCAAGAAAAAGGAATAGAAAGTTATAGTTACGTCGTAGCATTATTGGTGGATTATTTACATAATAAATAACCGCTATTAAATACGTACTTTAGACAAAGCACAAATAGCAAAGAATAATCATGAAATTAATTACCTTTCTTTTATTAATTAATTTTACAAATTTACAATCACATGAAGCTTTAGACAACGAAGTTAAAGGGTCATCTATCTTCTCTTACTCAGAAATAGAACTACATAAAATAACGGATCGAAAATCAGAAAAAGACCTACTAATTTCAATACTAATACATTCTAAATGGAGTAACTTTAATTCCATTATAAAATTGTCGACTACTGACCTAAGGGCACTCTTAATTTCAGAGCTCAATATCCGCACAAATGAAAAAATTAACGTTTTAAGTAGCAAAACTAATATTGAATTAACCACTTTTTGTTTAGTTTACACCTTTTTAAAAACAGCAACCGTCCGTACTGAAAGTAAATTACAGGAAATGTTTCTTACTGATCTTCGAAACACCTTAATTATTGAAAATGAGAAGCATTTAAATAAAACCATAAACACCCTGCAAACCCTAACCACAAAAAAGCTTGTGCACTTAGGATACAGTTGGTACCTTCCTAAAACCTATAACTACTTTATTAATTTTAATTTGAGTCAAAGATCAACAAAACCATTACGATCTAAATTTAAGTTAAAAGATGATTTAGGAAGACGTATGAATGTTATTAAAATTGTAAAAACGAACGAGAATGGTCCTCATAAATATCCTTATTTAGGGCTATATCATATAAGAGTTTCAGAAGATGATTTTAACCTACAATTAGCAGGCTCAAATGACCTGTTTAACTGGAACTTCATCACTGAAATTGATTACAATGCTCACCAGGGTGATATCGTAAAATGGAACGACGGTTACCTTATCGCTTATGAAGAAGATAAAACCCAAGGGGTTAATAATATTGCATTAAAATATTACATGGATTATGATAGTTTAATATCTAATCACAGTACCTATGACAAACATCTAAATACATCAATACATAGATTCGGAGTTGAAGGAACTCCAGATATCAGAAATTTTTCGGGGGAATCTCCCACAAATGGAAACATACAAATTGGGTTTCATTATTATGACGGCACTATCGATAAATTAGCCATGGGAGTTTTACAAAATGGGGAGACTTGGACTGCATGTAAAGATGCATTATCTGAAATTAATTTAAGAGCTATGAATTTCAAAGGGAATATTGGAAGTCGAAAAGGGTTTCAATATCAAGATGAATTGCTAACCTTACAGGAAGCTAGGTTTGTGAAGGGCGATTGGAGTACCTGGAAAATCATGTTAGGCCTTAATGGGTATTATACTGAAGTTTTAATTTCTACCCCAAAAGGATCTAAATCCTTTGCTAATCCATCAATAACTGAAATCGACACTAATGAATACGCTATTTCACTATTCCTTCCTACAGAAGGAAATCATTTTAGAGAAAACAATGGTGGAGTCATTTTTTTAAATAATAAATAAACACAAATTACATCAAATGAACAAACAAAAACTTTTATTCACTCTTTGCTTAATATTGACAATACACCATGCCTCAGCGCAAGTATGCAACGAGGAGCCAAGGTTCACCAATACCGACTATTTTTCAAATATTCAGATTGATTCCCTTAAAAATATAACCTATGGCGAGGCTACAAATTACAAAGGGAATTCACAAGATTTAAAAATGGATGTCTATTTTCCAAACACTGAATTAGACACGCTAAAAAAGCGACCTTTTATACTTTTGATTCACGGAGGTGGATTTACAGGTGGTACTAGAGAAAGAATGACTTATCACTCTGTAGAGCTATCTAAAAGAGGATTTGTAGTGGCCACAATAAGTTATCGTCTGGGCTACGATGTAGAGATTTTTGGCAGCATTCAAAAAGCAGTATATAGAGCTCAACAAGATGCCAATACAGCACTTCGATATATAGCTAGTCAAAAAGAAATACTAAAAATTGATACTGAATGGTTTTTTATTGGAGGATCTAGTGCTGGGGCGGTTACCTCACTGTCTACGAGCTATGCAAGTCAAGCAGAATGGAATCAAATAGCACCTCAATTTGAGTCTGATTTAGGCCTATTAGAATCTTCAAATAATAGTTTAAATGAAATTTTTACAATCAAAGGTATCTACAACTTCATGGGAGCTATTCCACCGGTTGTCTTTAATTCAGGAAACTTAATCCCAACCATCTCATTTCATGGAGATTTAGATACGACCGTCCCTATCGGAAAAAATATAATGACAGGCTTTGGATCAAGACCTATTCATGAATTACTTTCGAAGGCTGGTGTTTGCAACGACCTAACAGTGGTCCCGGACGGGGGGCATGGCATATACAGATCCAAAAGAGACGTTGACTTTAGAATTAACCGGGTTGCTTGTTTCTTCAAAAGCTTGATTTGTAACAGATGTGTAGACTTTATGGCAGAAGAAAGCATTCCGGCCACATGTACTAATTAAACTAGCCTATGGCTTAAAATTAATTATTTTTTACATCACATACAATTAAGAACCATTCATGAAAGAATCAAATTTAAATACCTAGTTGCCGTTAATAATTATTACATTACTAATAGTATGTGCTACTAGAATATATTCAGGTCTATCATTAGTGCTAATAGACGCTAAAATCATGAATTGGGTCAGCATTTTTCTAATTAATTAAATAAGAAATTAAAAATTCAAAAAAAATACTAGTTGCTTGTTTGTTAATGCTCGTTACAACCCAATATACGGACGTTGTACTTGCTCAATGTGAAGAGGTCACAATTGATAGTTTATCTAATCCAGGACCATTTGAGGTACAAACACTCAATGAGTCTGATGGAATTCGAAATGGACCTGACTATTTTGGAGCCACTATCTACTACCCTATAAATGCCAGCCCACCATTTGCAAGTATTGCAATTGTTCCTGGTTTCATATCAGGCCCTTCAACTGTAGCAGAATGGGGAGTGTTTTATGCCTCACACGGAATAGTAACTATTATTGTAGGAACAAACAGTCTTTATGATTTCCCAGAAGCCCGAGCCTATGCCTTATTGGATGCTCTAGAAACTATTAGAATAGAAAATAGCAGAGCGAATTCACCACTAGAAAACGCTCTTAATTTAGATCAATTAGCCGTCAGTGGGTGGTCCATGGGTGGTGGTGGTGCTCAAAGAGCAGCGGTCCTAGATAATAGAATTTCTGGAGTTATCGCATTGTGTCCTTGGTTAACAAACACTAATCTAAACCACGAAAGCTCCGTATTAATTTTTAGTGGCGAAAACGACACTACTGCCCCTCCTGAATTACATGCAGACATTCATTATAATTCCACACCAAACGAAAATAACAAACTCCTTTTCGAAATTGAAAATGGAAATCATTCTGTGGCTAACTCTCCAAATGGAGGTAATGGTATCATTGGAAAAATAGCACTTTCATGGCTAAAACTATATGTAGAGCATAATGACTGCTATTGTCCATTACTCACAGAAAATCTTTTAGAAAACCCAGCTGAGGCCTCTAAGGTTGAAGACAATTTTGAATGTGAACTACTTGGAATTAATACGACACAACTGTCTATTAAAGTGTATCCAAACCCCACAAATAACCTAATTAACTTAAAAATAAATGAGAACGTTGACTACGAACTTATTTCTCCTCTAGGTCAGCGCATATTTAAAGGCACTCTTAGAGGCTTAAACAAACAAATTAACTTATCCCAACTCGACCAGGGATTGTATTACTTATGTGTGAATAATCTAACAATTAAAGTAATAAAGCAAAATTAATTAGTTAGGTGTTTAATTTTATTAATAGAGCGCTCTTTGTTTGTCTCAATTTTAAAAATATATTAATTATAGTTTTTCATTTAAAGTTTATACCTAAATTTATAAACTATCTATAATTATATATTATGTTAAAAAAACTTTTATCTATTAGTGTGTTTTTTGTTGCTCTTTCGTTGTCAGCACAAGATTATTTCCCAAAGAACGATGGCGTGAAATCAAAAAATACAAATTTCACAGCTTTAGTTAATGCTAAAATTTTCATCACCCCTACAAATCAGGTTGAAAATGGAGTTTTACTAATTCAAGAAGGTCGCGTGATTCAAGTAGGAGCAGAAGTTAAACTGCCTCAGAATACCGTAATAATTGATTTAAAAGGAAAATCTATATACCCTTCTTTTATAGATATTTATTCTGATTTTGGAATTGCAAAAACCAAACGTAAAAGTGGTGTCTCACGCTCCGCTCAATACGGGCCAAGTCGAGAAGGTTTTTACTGGAATGATCACGTACGTCCGGAACAAAATGCAATCGACCAGTTTAAATATGATGACAAAACTGCTAAAAGCTTATTAGAAGCAGGTTTTGGAGTGGTCAACACCCACATTCAAGACGGAATTGTACGTGGAACAGGTGCCTTAATTGCTTTAGATTCAAAAGGGTCTGATTCGCAGCGCATCTTGTCTGACCAGTCGGTACAGTACACATCCTTTTCAAAAAGTGTGCTTTCTCAACAATCATATCCATCTTCTATTATGGGTGCAATGGCTTTATTAAGACAACTTAATCACGATTCAGAATGGTACAAAAAAGGGAACATTCCAACTAAAGACCGCTCTATAGAAGCCTTTAATCAACATAAAAAAAAGGTACAGATTTTTGAGGCTGGTAGCAGAGCAAATGCCCTGAGAGCTGATGCCGTAGGAGACGACTTTGGAGTTCAGTATGTTATTTTGGGTGGTGGTGATGAGTACGAACGTATCAACGATATCAAAAACACACAAGCTACGTTTATCCTCCCTTTAAACTTTCCAAAAGCTTATAATGTTGAAGATTCTTTTTTAACAAATTCGTTGGAGTTGGAGGCGATGAAAGAATGGAACCAACGCCCTGGAAATCCCGTGGCTTTAGATTTATCTGGAGTGTCGTTTGCATTTACAACAAAGGGATTAAAATCTATGAAAGACTTTAAGACTAATCTATTGAAATCCATTGAGTATGGATTGGACAAGGTCACTGCTCTAGAAGCCTTAACCTCACAGCCTTCGAAAATTTTAGGAAACTCAAAACTTGGTAATTTAAATATTGATAGCTACGCAAATTTCTTAATTACTTCAGGAGATATATTTGAAGCTGAAACAACCCTTTATGAAAATTGGGTTAATGGTTCAAGAACGATCATTACCCCTCTTTCCAAAACTGATCTTAGAGGAGACTACTATTTTTCAATAAATAAAGACTCCTATAAACTAAAAATCAGTGGTACATTAATTAAACTTAAATCAGAAGTGACATCAGATTCATTGAAATTAAGTAGTAGTTTAGACTATAAGAATGATTGGATGCATTTAATGTTTTCATCTAAAGACACTACAAATCAAGAATTTATAAGATTGAATGCTAAAATTTTATCAACTATAAAATCGATAAAAGGAAAAGCAACCTTAGTGGACGGCTCTACCCCTAATGTAGAACTGAAAAAAGTAGTAGACACGAGCAAAACATCAAAACCAGAGATGAAGAAGAAAGAGCTTCCTTTTCCAGTCATAGTCCCTGTTAGTTATCCAAATGGTGCCTATGGGTTTTCAAAACTCCCAGAAGCAGAGACACTCTTATTTAAAAATGCAACGGTTTGGACCAATGAGTCCGAAGGTATTCTAGAGGCTACAGATGTATTAGTTCATAATGGTTTAATTTCAAAAATTGGGAAAAATATTAAAAGTAAAAAAGCAGTTGTAATCGATGCAACTGGAAAGCATTTAACAACTGGAATTGTAGATGAACATTCGCACATAGCGGCTGCTAGTATTAATGAAGGAGGTCAAAATTCTTCAGCAGAAGTAAGTATTGAAGATGTAATTGACGCTGATGACATTGATATTTATCGAAATTTAGCAGGCGGCGTAACTTCAATTCAGATTTTACATGGTTCTGCCAATCCTATCGGAGGTCGCTCCGCTATTATTAAGTTAAAATGGGGGGCGTCGGCAAAAGAATTGATTTATAATGAAAGTCCTAAGTTTATAAAGTTTGCTTTGGGAGAAAACGTAAAACAATCTAATTGGGGCAGCTACAGTAGGTTTCCACAAACGCGAATGGGAGTTGAACAACTTTACATTGATTATTTTACAAGAGCAAAAGCATATGATGCCAAACAAAAAAGTGGAAAACCGTACCGCAAAGATGTTGAAATGCAGGTTCTTGCTCAAATTCTTAATAAAGAACGCTTTATTAGTTGCCACTCCTATATACAAAGCGAAATTAATATGCTAATAAAAGTCGCTGAAAAATTTGATTTCAACATTAATACCTTCACACATATTTTGGAAGGCTACAAAATAGCTGATAAGATGAAAGCTCACGGAGTTGGCGCCTCAACTTTTAGTGATTGGTGGGCCTATAAATTCGAAGTGAATGATGCAATTCCCTACAATGCGTCGATATTAAACGCTATGGGCGTTGTAACCGCTATCAATAGTGATGATGCCGAAATGTCTCGACGCCTTAACCAAGAAGCTGCGAAGGCCGTAAAATATGGCGGCACCTCTGAACAAGACGCCTGGAAAATGGTCACACTTAACCCTGCAAAACTACTTCATATCGACCATCGTGTGGGTAGTATTAAGGTAGGGAAAGATGCCGATCTTGTACTTTGG
>OJDX01000153.1_pt1 | contig 12129 bp, 5 predicted proteins | sample 1593101 | NCBI WGS metagenome assembly OJDX01 (sample SAMN05416719, study PRJEB24817) | seawater metagenome | isolation source: Sea water | place: Canada:Atlantic | collected 2013-07 | reverse complement strand
CCTGCGGCTGTGTGCTGCGCACGCACGTGCGCACGCGGGTGGTGTTAGAGCCAATTCGACGAAAAATCCGAGTCCGCGGATCGACCCCAGAGAACGCCCCGCGGATCCGGGCTGGAATGGAAAAGAAGGAACAAAAGCCAGAATTAAAAAAGAACCAAACGCGCAGGTGCTATGCCGAAAAAACCTCGATTTTTTTCCAGACGACCGGCAGACACCCGCCAGGCGCGAGGCGCGAAACCACCGAAGTGAAGACGCGAAAATGTTAGGCCCGCCGCCTTGCGGACCTCAGCGCACGGGCCGTGCTGACCAGCGGGGTGCGCGCGGGGACGCGCATCGAGACCGAAATCCCCCAAATCCCCGCCGTCCGGTGCTTCTTTGCGCCACGCAGCGACCGAGAAGCGCAAACAACAAAACAACGACCATGACGAGACACCCCGAGCTGCGCGACCCCCGGTCCGACCCGTCCGACGACCGATCTCGGAAATTGACGCGCTCGCTGGTTGAGTGGCACTGAAAAGTGCCTGTGTAGTTCGGTCGAGAGGAACGACAGTTCGTCACCGGAGACGCGGTGAGGGAAGAGAGCGATGTTCCGTGCGAATGTTCGGGGCTTAGAAGCTCCAGTAGTTCGTGGTCGAGGTCGAGGTCGATGCTGAGCGAGCTGGATGCTTCGCGGAGCGGCAACTACGGTTTGGTCTCGTCGTCGACGGGGCGGTGATCAAAACCTCGATCCAGATGGGTCGACCTGCTCGAGGGACGCAAACGAGCGGGCGAGTGAGAGTTAGTTCATGGTGAGCGCCGCGTTGAGACGCTCACCAAGGTCAAGACGGCAAACGCATCCATCCACACGCGCCTGAGAGCGGAGCACCCGCGAGAGCGCCTGCGCACAAATTCCCTTGGCAAACGCTCCATGCACGACTTCCGATGCTGGTCAGAGAAGAAAGTGGGTTTCAATTGCCTCTAATATAGAGCAGCAGCACGGAAAGCGCGTTCGGTATCGTCGCCGGTACAGCCGGCAACTTGTCCAGACCGTGGTTTCGCTCCCGCATCACTCGCTGCATAGCCATTCCGCAAGCGGTCTTCCACACGTCGGACTGCGTACCAGACAGCGTGACGCGATGCAGTCCTGCCGTCGCGTAAGCGAACTGTTTGGCAAGCGCGTTGGCATCGGCCGATGAAAACGCCGTCGACACGTGAGCGAAGTAGTCCAGGACCGGAATGGTCACGAACCCCGTACCAGCAGCCGCAGCCGCCGCCGCCGCCGCCGACTCCGCCGTCTTCGCCGCCTTCGCGGCCGCCATCCACGGCGCTGTGAACCGACCGGTGTCGCTCAGGGCGGCCACCGTCGCGTCCCACTTGCCGTCGGCCTGCGCCGCCTTCAGATACCCGAGCGCCCGAATCGTGACCGAGCGCTCGAGCAGCGCCAGCTGCCAGACCCATTTTGCCCTCGCTGTCTCAGAAGAGTCGTTGTCGTCCGGCACGCCTACGCCAAGCCGCGTCGCCAGCGATCGGATGCTCGCCGTCGGCATCGAGCCGTGCGCGTCGGCGAGCCGAACCAGCCGCTTGAAAGGCTGTACGTTCAGCCCAGCCGTCTGCACATGCGGTAACTCCCTCAGCGGACTCACCAATTGCATCACGCCATCTTTTGCCTCGACGAGGCGTACGGCCATGCGCTCGACATCGCTCGTGCACGACCCTTCCGCCGTCGCACGCGCGTTCGTCGCCGCGTCCCCCCCGCCGGCTTGGGCGCCGCGAGCCGTGATGGCCGCTTCCCACTCCGTCAAGAGATCATCAGGTCTTTTCATCAGCGCACTGTCGAGGCCGCCGGTCACGTAAGCCAACGCCGTTAGCGTCAGCGGGGTGATCGTGGCCAGCGGCACGCCCGCGGTAGCGAAAGTCTCCGCCACCAGGTCATAGTCCATCGCCAGAGCGATCGGCTCATTCTCCGTCCACTCGCCTTTCGTAAAACTCGTTGTCTTCAGGTTCTCCTCGTCGGCTCTGTCGGCCGACATGGTCCCCTTCAGTTACGATCGCTAGCGTTTAGCGAGGCGGTTCGTCACCGCCGCTCTCGAAGCGGAAAGTTTTTGTGTGGAGGCCGGCCTGTGGGCGCCAACGTCGCCTGCTGTGGGCGGATCCGCTCTTTGGTGCGGATCGTAGCCCGCATTGCAGTGCAACGTTCCCGGGGATCTCCCCTGTCGTGTGTGATATGACACAATGGCGAAATTGGTGATGTCACGACATGGGGAAACGCCCCGTGGCGCACCCAGGACGGTGCCTTCCTCCTCGGGTAAAAGAAACACCGTTCTGATCGCTACGCTTACAGAACGACCCTTCTTTTCCTTCGTGGAGGCAACCTCCCGTTTCCTAGGAAGCTACGAGAAAGCTCTGGCGAGTTTCTCTTCCTTTTGGAATGTAATTAGATTACCAGTGACACGGAGTGTCGGCCTGAAGGGGCAGGGCGGGCCCGGCGTTTCCGAGACCCGAGGCGGCGCCCGTGACGTCATAGTGAGACGTCACGAGGCGTCACCCCGAGTGACGGAAAGGCCGTCGGCAACCCTAAGGTTGCGTCATCCCGTTCCCGCGCTTCCCCCATTTGGCTCTACTGACGCCGGCTACTCTAGCGATGCGGACGATTGTGCGTCCTCGTGTCGCGAGTCCGACGAACGGTTTGTTTCGGCTGTTCAAACCGCCAACCGACGGTGTGTACACAAACGGGGTTCTGTTTGGTCACTGTCGCCAGTTGGGTTAGTCGACCATTCGGACCCTACCACAGCCCGCCAGCTTCGAACTGGGGTGACTGGTGGGTCGTACTCGGTCTCTCGATCTCCTCCGCAGTGATTGGAGTGAGAGAGGCGGTTGGCTTCGTAGCCTCGCGGGAGCGCCCAATGTATGGTGCGTCCGCTCGGCATCAACCGACTTGCAAACGGCCTTCGGCCCCAAATCCCCGCGTCCCCGTTGGCCTTACCTGGTGGCGGGTCGGCTGAGCGTCGAGATGGGTCCTACTTGGCCTCAGTCGCCTTACAATGTAGTATAGGCAACTGGCGGATAGTTCAGCTTTGCGGTCGTCGCCAAATGTATGGGACGACCGCTCTGGTTTATCCGACGTGTTTGCCCGTCGCGCCTTTCGGCCGACAGACTGGCACAACTGCTTCGGACCTTGGGTCCTAACAGGTGACTTGGTTCTCGCGGATAACCGGCGTTTCCCCCTTTTTCTTCACGCCCGAGCCGTAGCTCTAAGCATGCCCGAGCCGTCGCTCGGGGCTCCGGTCCCTAGTCGGAGTCTTCTGTTTGGCGTAGAGCTGTTCGATCGATTCGCGCGCCCTTGGGCGTCAGTTTCGCGCTTCGCTCGTATAGCTCCTCCGCCAGCCGGTTTCGTCGTCGCTCGACGTCACCGTCTCGCGTTCTGCCTCATCTCTCCGTGTCATCCCCGTCGACCCCGACGAGTGTCGATACTCGAGCGGCAATAGTCGCGTCGTGGCCACTCCGCTTGCCGCGTGCGGGCAAAGCGACGATCTCGAAGAGTCGTTCTCTGGCGGCCAGCCATGAGCGCTCACCCGGGAAAGCCACGTAGACCTTGGACGATGATGTCATCGAAGAGATGCGGCCCTCGAAATGCACCTGGCTGCCGTCGAGTGTGAATGGGACCGCCACTGGCGCCCCGACTCTGATCTGAGAGTCAGTTAACATTGGGCCGCCCTCACACAAGATTGCTGCCTCGGTGTCCGAGTCGCTCGACTCGTCTCCGTCTCCGGCTTCGCTGTCGGTATCGGAGTCGTCGTCGGCCGGCTCAGCCTCCCGCTCGTCGGTCTCGTCACCTATCTCGGCTTCGACCTCCTCGGTGGCGTAGAGCCGCTGATCGTCGTCGGGGCCGCCCGGGTGCTCTTCGGATTCGACTGCCTCGACCTCGGGCAGCTCCATGAAGCCGTCTGCCCCATTCAAGAACTGCGTCGAGCTCGCGTTGCCCATCCGCTTCGAGAGGTCGAGCAGTCGCTCCTTGCTCAGACGACAGTAGATCCTATAGACGTCAGACGCCCACCGGCCCATCGTCTTGATCTCGTCGGCCGTCACTCCGGCCGTAAAGAGCAAAGTGGCGCCGGCAATCCTAAAGCTGTGTGGCTTCACTTGGTCGTGATTCGGGACGCGCCCCGAGGCCGCACACTTCCTGTGATACCACTTCATCACCTTTGCCATAGTCAGATTGGTCAGCGCCTTCGCCTCTCTGTGATTCAAACCCTCGATTCGCGACACAGGGAAACGGATGGCTGGTGTCGTCGCCTCGGCTCCCGGGGCGCACGGCGCCACCATGTTGAGGATGTCAAGCAATTCCGCCGTTCGTAGCGCTCCGCCTCGGTGGGCGGCGACCACGACCGGCTTCTTCGACTTATCCCCGACATGTTTCCCCCGCCTCTTAATCGGCGTGATCATCACCGTCGCTGATTCTAACTTCCCGCACGCGCCTCTCTTGAAAGAGATATCCGATTGAGAGATGAAACCCTTCTTGGGCACACCCTCGCCCGGGCGCAGCAGACCGTCTGTCATCAGTTCGGTCAGCGTCGAAAAGACCAGGTCCTCGACGAGGCCGCGGTCGAATCCTCCGCCGGCGCCTCGGGAGAACGCCAGTTCTATCCGTCGACGCTTGTCGATCATCGTCGTCGACGGTTCGTCGTAAATCGCCAAGACCTCAGACAACGAACTCCTGAGCACTGATTCGTTGATCTCGACTGGGTGCGCCGCACGGTCAATACGCTTCGAAGGAAACATCCTCCGCAGTCCTTGGTTCGTGCGGCGGAACTGCTCGTCCTCGAACGAGCGTGACGAGACCAGTCCGTAGCCCATCGTATCGATGTGCCAACAGTTGAAAAGTGATGCGTACTGCTCGGCTGTCTCTACGTTACAACCGTCGCTGACGCAGTCAGCCACGAAGGCTTGTCTCAGCAGACTCTCTGTCATGAAAGCTTCCGGGTCGTCGCCGACTCGCGGTCGGATGAAGCTGACGCGCGCCTTAGTTGCGGTGAAATGCATCCACCGATTAAGCGCCGTCCGAATCTTCCCCTGGGAGCCCTCTGCGTAGATCCTTGACTTCGCCTCTCGCAACGTCGGCAGAATCCCTTCTTTCTCGAGATTCTGCCAATCGGGTTGGAGCGGATCGTTCTCGAAGTCGATCTCGCAGAACGCGTACGACTCTGATGCCGACAGCGGGCCGCTCGCGAGGGATGCCATCACGTGGTGGACGCTTCCTCTTGGGCCGCCTACTGCCGCCCGGATCGCCTCGTGCGACCATTTCTGCCGGTTGACCGATGTCATCTCCACGATCATTCTCTTAACCTGCTCTGGCGTCACCTTCCCTTGCTGCTGTGTCACCCAGCTTGTGATCACTGGCATGGTCGACTGTGCCGGCGCCGCCGTCGAGAGTCTGACCTCGCCGTCCGCTGCGCGCTTGATGCCGTTCGTCGCGAACGCTTGGTCATGTGCAGCGGCCGCCTTGTCCGCTTCGGACAGCAGCCTGCTCTCTGACGCCATCCACCTCGCGTCCATCGCCGTGTCGTCAGCGACGTTCCTTGCCGCCTCACGGCGTGCGCCGCTTGCGGCCTGAAGGACCGTCTTCGTGACGGCGTCGATTCGTGCCGTCGACGATCCGGCGTTCGTGCTCGTGCTGGTTGTCTTCGCCCCCGAGATCGGACTGATGTCGTCACCGGGCGAGGATGACCGGGCTCGAGGCACTGCCGATTCAAACTCGTACACGTTCGTCACCGTCTCCCACGCAGACGGCTCGTGCGGTGGTTCCGCCGTCGCACTCGAGGACGACTGCACGTCGCTCGTCATGTCGTGCGCTGCCTGGTGCCGCAACGCGTCCGCTCTCTCGTCGGCCGTGTGCCGCGATAGGCACGCCCACGTGTGTGACGTCGGGCAGTAGTCACAGCACTTGTCACTGTCCATTGCGCCCGCTCCGTTCCTTGGCTCTGCGAGCAAGCCGCAGCCCGCTGTTGTGCACCGCATTGCTGCGCCTCGTTGCCGTCGCTCGGCGTTCACGCCGTCGTCGGTTTCGAGGGCGCGCTTCGGCGCGTGTTCGCTGCCGCGGCTGCTGCTACCACCTGCGGTTTGATGACGTCGGTAACGATGTGTCGCACAACGTCACTTAGCATTGCAATCGGAATCGAATTCCCGCAGAGGCGATACGCTGACTCCCAGTCGAGCTTGACTTCGTCACGCAGGTAAGCGATGAAATCGGCCGGAAAGCTGTGAGTCCTCATCGCCTCCCAAGGCGACAGTCGTCGAAAGCGTCCCGCTGAGTCCTTGTAGACCGCTGTCGCTCCGCCGGGCCCTTGTCCCCACGTCTTCATCGTCACTGCTGGGCCGGTCGCATCATAGACGCTCCATCCCATCCCGCCGATGCCGATCGTGCCGACTAGACGAGGACCGTCGTAGCCGTCCACGTCGCGCGCCGGCAGAGTAGTGACGTCGTCCGCTGGCACAACCAGCCCTTCCTCCGGTTCACCGTCGAGGCAAGTCTCCACCATCACCTCGTCTGACGAGGTCCCCTCGACGGTAAAGAAATTCGCCGCCGTAACTCCTTCGCGCATACACTCGGGTAGAACAGCCACCAAGAATACGCGCCGGCGTGATGTCGGGTCGCCGTGGCGACGAGCCATCCGAACCGACCACCCGACGGCGTATCCGACATCTCGATACCGGTCGACCGCTGCCCAGAATGGCGAGCCGCCGTCGACGTCGAAGATGCCGGTCACCATCTCACGGATGATCACCGGCGGCCGTAAGCGAATCCCCAACTCGCAATCGTCGAGCCAGAGGCTGCCCGTCTCGCCGAGAACGCCACGACCGCATCCGGCCGAGCTGAAATCGGGACACGGGCTGCCGCTGATGTAGATCAGTATGCTGCTGGCGAGATCGTCGAGCAAGCCGTCCGCGGCAGCGTCGAGCACGCTCGAGAAATCGCCCCAGCAGGGTATCCCCGTGCGTCCAGACCACAGATTCTGCACCGTCTCGTCGACGTCGAAGCCCGCCACCGGCGTTCCGCCAAGCTCCCGGGCCGCGAATGACATACTGTCCGCGCCGCAGAAGCCGGACATGAAGCCCCAGCGCGCCGCCACCGGCTCGTCCGTGGGCTCACTGGCGTTCGGCTCGGGTTCGTCGTCGCCCTTCATGTCGATGTAGCGCTGCTCCCGCGCCATCACCTCAGCTACACTCGACGCCGTTCCTGACGTCGGGTCGCCGTCTTCTTCGAGCTCGGCAAGCCTGCTGCCGAGCGCCGCGATGAGCGCGGTGGCCTCCGGTGCCATCGGTAGGCGAACGAACTTCTTCGCGCCGAGCTTCCGAGCCTCCTCCTTGAAGGTCTCGAGCGCGAGCCGTGAGACCGGGTCGGCGAGCACGTTATCTTTCGACGTCACTCGTCGTATCCTCGTCACCACGCCCGTCTGGATTGCGAAGTCCGCCCGATGCTGTAGCACTACCGATTGCAACGCACTACGCGACTTGTTTGTCGTCGAAGTCGTCGTCTCGGTCGTGTTGTCGCCGTGTGCCAACGCGTGGCGATGCGGCGCGATCGGGTAGAAGCTTGTCAAAGCGGCGTAGCCTGCCAATCCCTCCTTCACGTTGATGTGATAACGCTTCTCGAAATCTGTCCAAGCGTGTTCGATGAAATAGCAGACCATCTCGCCGTTGCCGTCCTCGCGCAGCATCGCCGCGCCGAGGCCTTCGATGCCGGAAGCGTCGTAAGCAAACTCGAGAAGGTCAACGCTGCCCGATGGCGGGAAGTGATTGAGGGGGAAGAAGGCGACGCCGTCATTCGGGACGGCGAGCGCCCTCTGCCACCAGCCCAAGTCTCGCTGAACTCCGCGACCTATCCGAACTCTCGTTGCGTTCCTCTTCGCGCACTGTCGCATGGCAGTAAACATGCATGTAAGATATGGCCGCCCGGCCGGTCTGTACTGCGCCGCGTGCACAAGCTTGCACGTGATGCTCAGAAAGTCGGTGAGTCGCATCGACTTCCGACCCCGGGCTGCCGTCACCTGCTCGCGATATGACGCCGCCTTGTCGGGGTCCAACGTCAGCAGCTTCGTCGCCAAGTCGAGCGAGGCGCCGAGCACCGTCATGCTGGCGTCAGGTCCCGCGATCTTTTTCGGTGCCACCTCGAATCCGAGGAAACGCGCGAGGCCGACCGCGAGGTCGCGCATCGCCGCCGCCCGGTCCGCGCCGAGCGAGCAGCCGAAAATGTCGTCGATGTAGCCGGCCTCAAACGTCAGTGCCAAGTCGGCCCCACTGAGACCCGCCGCCGTACGATCCTCCCTCCACTTGCTGTAGGCTTTGCTCTTGGGCACGCTGTCAATCGCACGCCAGAGCGGCGCGCCGAACGACGAGCACTCGCTCCTGAGTCGCTCGTCGCCGTCTCGCAGCCGTCGCAGAAGCCAAAGAAAGTAGTCGGTAAACCGCGAGAAATCTTGAACCATCGAGGCGTCGCCGAACTGCGTCCTGCAGTCGAGGTAACCTCGTCCGTCCCACTGTTTCCCGTACATCCACAGTTCGTGTGGGTGATTATGCCAGTACCTGTAGGCCGATTGGAGGTCAATCTTCCACAGGTGCACGAAGTCGTCCGGGTCCGCCGCGGCCGCCGTGTTTCGATCGGCCGCCGTCGTACTCGGTTCTGCCTGCATCATCACTGCCGTCGCTGCGGCAAACTGTGTCGTCTTCGGAAACTCGCTCTTCGCAAGCTCGTCCAAAGCGATCAGCGGGTTGACCGCAAGCTCGTCGCTGCCGTCCGGCAGAACTTCCAGCTTGGGCCACGACTTGTCGGTCGTGGTCCTCACCTTGTTGTTCTGCTGGACTCCATTGCACGGCTCAATCCTGGCCGGGCAAGTTGCGACGAACCCCGTCAGTGCCACGCGCTCACCGTCGAGTTCCAAAATCAGTGGCCGCTCCGCATCCACGACCGGCTGCAGCCACCCAACGTCGGGCGCCGAGTCGTCCGTGAACTGCTTCGCGACCGCCTCGTGAAACCGTAGGGCGCCCGAGTGGTTTGCTGAGAGGACGGTAACCGGCGGGCATCGCGACATATTGCGGTGCCCGTCGCAAAGCTGATCGAGAACTCGCTTGTCGTGGTAGTCACGACCCAACTCCCGCACTCGCTTTGCGTCTATAACCGGCGCCAGCGGCTTCGCCTCCTCGAGCGGGATGATCGGGGCGACTCCGCCGGACCGGACGTGGTCCAGCAGATACCACGGTCGTCCACGCGCGTCCTTCTGGACGTACTCGTCGCCCAAGATGAGGTCGGTCGGCCGCCGTAAGCCTCTGCCGCCTTTGCGCTTACCATTGTCTTCGTACGCTTGCATCTCCGTGAACCAGCCCATGATGAGCCGCACGCCCTCCGGCGTGTAGACGTCCGTCAAACTTGAGGGCCGCCAGTTCGGACACAGCACACGCGACGCGTGTTGCGTTGGGGTCGGCATCGGCTCAGCCGCCGGCGACACGTTCGTAATGGGGAACGGCGCCCGGCGAACGAAGTCGTCCGTCTCACTTGCTATCCGCGCCATCGAATACGTCGGCAGCTTCACCAGCTCGACGAGCGACATCGCCGCCGCCGCCCGCGCCTCGAGCCCCTCGGGAATCGAGGACCCAAGCGCCACCGGCGTCGGCCTGTCGCCTCCGCCTGGCGTTGCTCGCGCCGCCGCGGCCGCGTACGCTTCGGCACGTTGCCGCTGCGAGCCGAGCATTGCCAGCTGCTCTGGGCTGCCGTCACCTCGTACGTCTACGCCCTTTCTCTCCAACTCATGAATCCAACGGTCACGCTGTCGGGTGGCCTCACTCGCAGCGCTGCATGCCCCCACCGGGAGGGCACCGTCGCTTCGGGATGAGCCGGTCCTGACCGTGCCCCGTGGTCGAACGAGCCGGTCGCCGGCCTCGGTACTCCGCCGAGGCCCTCCGGCGACGCCGAAACGGGTGTCGTCGATGTTCTTGAGAATCCCCCGCAGTTCGTCACTGCGCCTGCTGCCCAGAACTCGCCGGCCACGATCGGCCGTCAGCGCTCGCTTGCGCTTGCGCTGGAGGTCGTCGTTCGCCGGCGCTCTCGAGTGCCGCGCCGCCTTCGGGGCCGCGGCACTCCACAGCTGGCGCTGACTCTCCGCGTCATTCTGTGCGTCATCATCAACGGCGTCATCGATCGTCGCCGTCACGCGAAAACCGCCTCCTGCCGAGGCGGTACGGTGCGCTCTCGCACCGATTTGTACGCTGTGCTCGCTGCTTTGGTCAGCCGCGCTCGGCGCCGGGGCGATCAGCCTCGTCGCTTCCCGCGACGCGCGCTCAGCAGCGCCAGCGTCTTGATGTGAATCCGCCGCCGTCGTCGTCGACCCGACCGGCACTGCCGTCGTCGCTGCGACCGACTTGGCGGTCTTGCGTCGTCGGCGCTCCCGCCGCCAGTCGACCGAGCTCGAGTCCGCGGCCGCGTCAGCTGCCGCCTCCTCGGCGACCCGAGTAGCCCACTTGGCAAAGTCGGCCACTCGGTGTACCCTCGAGCTCGACGACCGGCGAGGTTCGTCGTCGTCACTGCGTTCCACATCACTGCGTCCTGCGGCGGTTGCGTCACCGCCGTTTCCGCGCTCCTTCTCCTCCGTGCCGAACCGCTCCGCCCGTCGCCGAACTCTGCGTTCGAAGCTCGATCGCTCCGTGCAGGTGCTACTGTTCAACGCTGGTGGATCGTGTTCGTCCTCTGTCCTTGTTGCCGGCGGCGCACCGCCGTGCGCCGCCGTCTCCGCGTTCGCTGAGAGCGACAATCGTCGCTCCTGCGTGTCACACTTTTCTGCGCCGCTAGCACAGTACCCGGATACCTTGCTCCGGGCAAGGCCCACTTCTTCCGCGACAGAAAATTTTTCAATTCCTCCTTGTGACTTCTTGAGAATGCCGACGTCTTCGTCACCGGGATAGGAGCGCCGAAGCGACTCGTCACCGGGATAGGAAGCGCCGTGACAAGATGCTGGCCCTCGCTGCGTCTCAGCAGACCCGCACATGCCACCGCCGTCTGCATCCTCCGTGTCCGCACCATCCGCGCCGCTGGCTCTTCCCCCGGGGCCCTGGCCCCGGGTTCGGCCTACTGTTGTCGCAACGGATAAGCGGACATCTCTTTCATTTCTCTTTTCCAGCGCCGCGCCGCCGCGCGTCGCCTTCGTGTCATACGTGATCCCTCTGTCGTCGTCGGCGCCTGTCGGCACCGCCGACGACGTCATTGCGTCGTTCCAGTCGGACTGCACCACGTCGATGTCTCGGCCGCCGCGTGCCACTCGTCGTTTCGAGCGTCTCGCGAGCGACCCAGACCCGCAGCGAAGGCGCCGTCTGCGCTCCGCGTTGGTCTCGTCGTCCGTGCCTCCGTCACTTGAACTGGAACTAGAATCCGTACTCTCCTCTTCGTCCTGCCGACGACTCCGATCCGACCCGAGCCGCCAAAACGGCTGCTCGTGCTCCGAGTCGGTGTCGTCGTAAGGCGACTCAGCCGGCCATTCGTTCGGTATGCCGCGCGAGGTGTGCGCAACTGCAGCACTCCCTCGCACTCCTTGAGCTGTTGGTATAATTTCAACCACGGCACCGAAAGTCAGCCGGCGTCTGCCGCCTCACTTGGCCTCCTCGTCTTCGTCGTCAGCCGCCGGCGAGGGCGAACGCTTGCGCTTCGCCTCGGAGGCTGCGTGACCCGACGGGGTCTTCTGCCAGAACTTGAAGTTGCGCGCGACGTAGGGCACCTTGAGTCCCGCCGTCGCCGCGACGTCCACGCAGAACTGCTCCTGCTGGTCCTTCGGCGCCTGATGCGCCAGACCGCACTTGCCCATCACACCCGCACGGCTATCCTCGTCGCAGCCGTCCTCGCCAAGAAGGCAAGCTGCGCAGCAGCCCTTGTCGAGGCCGCGCGAGACGTTCATCTTTGCTTGGACGATCTTAACGCGGGCCGCCGAGAGGCGACACTGCGTCGTCGGCCACGCCGAGCCGCCGGTGATCTTCTTGAAAACCGGCTTGTCCTCATCCTCGCGCTTCGTCGGTGGCGGTTTGTTGTCGTCGCCGCCGCCGCCGCCGCCTCTGCCGCCGCCGCCGCCGCCGCCGCCAGAGCGGTCGGCCGTCGGCGGGGACTTCTTCTTCTTC
>OJDX01000140.1_pt1 | contig 12435 bp, 5 predicted proteins | sample 1593101 | NCBI WGS metagenome assembly OJDX01 (sample SAMN05416719, study PRJEB24817) | seawater metagenome | isolation source: Sea water | place: Canada:Atlantic | collected 2013-07 | reverse complement strand
GCGTTCTGCTTCCCCTCGCGTGAACTAGTACGCAAGCGAGAGGCTTTGCTTGGGACCCACCACCATCCCCAATTGCTACCACCATGTACTGCTTAGCAGATATTGTATGTGATTGCTACCACCATGTACTGCTTAGCAGATATTGTATGTATAAGTATACGTAGGGGTACGTAAGGGGAGGAACCCACAGTGACCTGCTGGTTTGGTGTAGGAGAGCGCATACGTAGCTGGACAGGCCAGCCTTTGGCTGCGCTCTCTCTTTTTGTGCAAGAATTGTTATAAAGCCCTATCCTTTTAGATGCTTAGCCCAATCGCTTAGCGGACAGCTGAGATACGACGTTTTATGCCTCGTATATTTGAGTGTATCTCAGCAGAGCGACCAGATGAGGGAAAGCAGCTAGAGCTAGAGGTTTTTGCATGCGGGAAGCATGCATACGTTCCTAGTTACAGGATCACGCCGAAATGCACTGACACTCGCAAGTTTGCAAGTTTAGAGTGTAAGTGTGCAGTTCCGTGATCTTGGGTGGAATCCATTCGAATTCAGAACGTCATTCGTCGCGCACGTACGACCTCTAGCGTTCTGCTTCCCCTCGCGTGAACTAGTACGCAAGCGAGAGGCTTTGCTTGGGATACGTGACAATGAAGTACGTCCCTCTGTCAGCGCCATCGCCGGCTCCCGGCTGCTGTATGTACTTCGAAGATGCGGACGAGTTGAATTTGATCAAGAGTCATTGCCCCGTGTTGGCGAGGACCTTCGTGGAGTCGGACGGCAATACCTACATGCCTCTAGACTCCGCAATGTTCCTTTTCGCCGGTTTCTTGGAGATGGAGCCTCACCCGGATGGGGACGTGACCGAACCAACCTGGTGTGATAATGTCATCTCGGCGTCGAAGTTCACGCAGGTTTGGCATGCTGCTATGGACCTGTTCTTCGACGAAGAGATTGCTGACGAATACACGCCCTTCGAGTGGTTCCAGCGCGCGTCGTCATTTAAAAACAGGCTGACGGTGACGGAGCGTACAGTGTTCTACTCGGATTTGGTTCCACTTCCAACTCCAGTTACAAGGACTCCTCCTTCAAGCACTGGCGCGGCAGCTGGCACTGGCACAGGATCTACGACAGCGGGCGCGGCACCGACGACTACTCCTCTGGTCCCCTCGGTGCTGGGCTCAGGTGCAGCGAGTGCCGCTGCGGCTCTTTGGGTACCCCCAACATCGTCGGGGAGCGCGACGCCGGTCTCGGGCTCAATGTCTTCCCTGATACCTAACTGGCTGACTGCTCTGCAGTGGAGCCGTGGCTCCATTACGGATGAGGACGGCGGCTTTACGGCTGTTACTTTGCTGGAATACTTCGTGGGTTCCAGAGCCTTTGCACCGGATCGGTGCAAAGACGTCAACACAGACGTGCCCTCCAACTTTGAAGTCTTTTTGGATACGTTAGACAACACCGCGTATTCGAGCACAGATGGTGTTCCGCGGTCAGTCATGCAGCCCGCGGCCCTTGCCAACATCATGGCGGACTACATCCGAGCTATCTTCCCGCCAGTCTACGTGGCAAAGTTTCATTCGCGCTACATTGACAGACAGCGACAATTTCACTGGCTGGTGAACATGCAGAAGACACGCGCAAGTGGCGGATGCATGTCGAAATTCATCGACGAAAGCGTCGCCACCTCCCTCAGCATCATGCCATCTCTGGCGGGACTCCTGACAACGAGGCCAGGCCAATTTGGGGTGCAGCTTTCAGTGGCGCTGAAAGAGCTGGCGCCGCCAAATATGCTAGTCAATGGCTGCTTGGCACTTCACACCATTGAGCAGGTGGAGAACCTTCTTGCTAGGCGCATCGCTCTAATTCAAGATCCGGACATGCAGGCGCGATCGATTCCAGAGAGAATTGAATCGCTGCGCACAAGGCAAGAACACGACAAAGCAGCACTCAAAGCGGCGCCGGTCTCCTTCGGGGGTGGGGGTTCCTCATCACAAGGAACCTCTAAGACGTCAGCAAGAGGGGGAGCGACTTACCAAAGGGTTCACCAGATCGCTTTGGCCGAGCACCTGGCGACAGAGCCATACGCTTCGCTCTCTGCAGACGTGCTAGCGGCGACCACCAACAGGGATGCCATCGCGCTCGTGCTAAGAGGAACCTCAGCTAGGCATCGAAGTCGTCGCCCTTCGGCCGTCCTTCTCGCCATGCTGCTCGATGACAGTAAAGTGCCCCAACTCATCGATGCTAAAATGGACCCCAGACTGGTCGAGATGCGCAAAGGATTGCCTACGTTCTTCGGGTCCGTAGCTCTCCTTGCGCTAGGCCTGCCCGAATTCAACTTACAGCTGCAAAAGCTATCGGACGCGCTGTTGACGCGCGAATGGGGCAAGATTGACTGGGTCGACGTGATGCTTCTTCCGGCAAAGAGGACACAAGCGCCGGCATGGTCACGCGCGGCAGTGGGCTTGGACACTAGTGAGCTCTTCGAATCGCCAGGTCTGATTCGGCTGCTGAGGGCGCCGATCACGGCGCTCTTTGAGGCCCTTGGAGTGAGCAGCTCCGAGAGAGACGTGACGGCCACCCCGAAGCCAGGAGACGTGTCCTCAGTACACGAGGTTCTGACTTTGATGACTCAAACAATGGACAAGTACTTCACAGGCGATAAGGAACAAACGAGAATGGTCTCAAAGGCTAACTCGCATCTGTGGACTGGCTTGCTTGACGAGTTCGCAGCAACATATCACGGGGTCGTTTACGGAGCTCCAAACGCAGATCCGCCGACGCTCTTCGTGGCGGACGCGTCGGAGTGTATGCAGCGATACCTCGAATTTCTCAAGCACGCCGAGACCCGCGCCAACTTGGTGCGCTTAACTTCGCATGATCATTACTACGATCACTCGCCGCATCGCTTCCTCGAGCAGAGCACATCGAAGGGCAAAGGCAAAGCGAAGCAGACAGCTACGCCCTCAGATGAGAGTGACGACAGCGACTACGAGCGCCCTTCGAAGTCGCGAAAGACGTCGGCTTCCGCAGATGCCTACTACAACCCGCGACTCTCTAAGGACAAGCAATGCGTGATCTTTTCACACTCGTCCTCGGCTGGGCCGACACGCAACGTGGGCTACAACCTGGACAAGGTGCGGGCTCAATTGGTTGCTGCTGAGATAGCGACTGAGGCTAGCGCTGCGCACCTCAACGTGCCAGCGTTCATCGTCACCCGGCTAGGCATCTCCAGCGCTCAAAAGCTCAAGCTCTTGCCGAAGGCGGCTGCGCTGATGCCATCTGAGGAGCGCTTGCCGCAGCCGAGCGATGACCTCACGAGCATCAAGATAGGCAATGCCAACATGCTTCGCGACGCTGACGATGGCAAAGGGTCTAATGACCTTCGCAATAAGCTCAATAAGAGGCGGAGCATTGAAGGGGGCAAGAACAAGGCGGGCAAGAGATCTCGTACGAACACCAGCTCGAGCGCCAAAACCTCGAAGGCAGCTCTCGCAGCGGCGGCCCTGTTTGGAGGCGCGCGTCGTACCAAGGCAGCTTCGCCGGATTCGACAACGAGACGCCATGCGACGGGGGCTGCCGCTACACAACCGGCGCTAGCACCAATGGCCAACATCATGCTCTTGGTTGCTGCGGCCATGCCGCAGGCGGAACTGTTCTCGACCGCGATGAACACGCCGCGCGTGATGCACATGCAAGCTTGCCCCTTCGCTCGCGCTGCAGCGGGAGATTTGGCCAAGCCACATCTCTCGATGGACCGCGCGATCTGCGCAGCTCCACCATCGGATGATTGTTTGCGATCACCGAGCCGGGAGGTATGTTCCTTAAAGCGGCGCGAGTTATCGCCCGTGTTGGGACCATGCCCATTCCCCATTAATGCAGCGCCTTCCCGGCGTGTGCATCCATGCAGCGCTTCTCTAGCGTGTGCATCCCCGCAGCCGCGAGTCATCGCCTGCGGCAGGGACTCATGGCCCTCTCCTTGGTTGGCAGGTTGCGCCTAGCGCTCCTTGCCACTCGACCTTGGACTCCGCTTTTGCGGGTGGTGGTCGCTTGCGACCACCTGGCCATGAGGTATGCTCCTTAGAGCGGGCGAGTTATCGCCCGTGTTTGGACCATCCACTTCCCGATCAATGCAGCGCCTTCCCGGCGTGTGCATCCATGCAGCGCTTCTCTAGCGTGTGCATCCCCGCAGCCGCGAGTCATCGCCTGCGGCAGGGACTCATGGCCCTCTCCTTGGTTGGCAGGTTGCGCCCAGCGCTCCTTGCCATTCGACCTTGGACTCCGCTTTTGCGGATGGTGGTCGCTTGCGACCACCTGGCCAGGAGGTCGCGGCTCGCGTTTCATGCCATTCGACCTTGGACTCCGCTTTTGCGGATGGTGGTCGCTCGCGACCACCTGGCCACGAGTTCGCGCCCTGCGCTCCCTGCCATTCGGCCTTGGACGGCCAAGACGTTCCAGTCCCCTGCCTTACACGCTTCGCTGCAGAATTCGAGCCAATGTCTGCACCTGCCCACGCAAGTGCACTCGTCCTCTTCTCGGGCGACTACCTTCGCCCAGACGGACTCATACCGATGTTACAGAGGTGGGACCTATCGGTCACCGCATTAGACATCGCCTCATGCGCACAGCATGACTTCTTGGACGCGGCAGTATACTCCCATCTTCAACAGCGAGTTCGCGCTCAAGAGTTCAAGGTCATCTTTGCAGCGCCGCCTTGCAGCACATTCTCGTATGCGAGGTTCGTGCGATCACGATCTTCTGCTGATGGGGGTCCGCCGATCATTCGGCGACGCAGCAATGGCCAAGTGATGGGCACCCACGATTGCCCAGAGGCGCATAGACGCGAGCTCCAAGAGGCGAACGATATCGTGTCTCGCCTGTGCGCATTGCTGCAAGAAGCTTCAGCATTGGGCATGGACTTCGTTATCGAGAATCCAGCAGACAGAGGCGATGCCAATAAACAGAACCAATTCGAGGACAAAGAACATGCTCCACTCTGGATCATGCCAGACGTCTTGGCACTGGAGCGTCAGGCATCGTGTCAGCATGCGACCTTTCCACAATGCGCTTTCAAAGCGCCTTACAGGAAAGAGACGACACTGTCCTTCACTCTGGGCCTCGCTGCGGCGCTGCGACCACTGGATGCTTTGTTCTGCACCCACGAGTCGCACAAGAAGTACTCTTGGTCCAAAACCAAGGGGGTGTGGGGTTCCGCAAAGGCCGCGGCCTATCCGACGGCTTTGAACTCCACAATAGCACGAGCGATCATCACCGCCGTGCTCACGGTCAACAGTGCGCCAACACAACGCTTCTCACGCCGCCTCGCGTTCGGCGGAGTACTAGTCGCGTGTCAGCACGGCATCGCTTACGCTCAAGGAACCTCGCGCACGATCACCCAACTCACGGAAGAAGGCCACGTGCGGAGGTGCTTGCCGTGCGCCTCCTTAGCAAGAGAATGGTGGCGGCGAGAGAGTAAGGCGAACGACAACAGCTCGGCCCCAGCGCCAAGGATTCTTCAATCGCCACCGGCGATGTGTGCTAGCACACCGCCTAGCCTGGACTTAGACGCAATGCGGTCGCCGCCACCACAAGGATCAATACGTTGCATCCTCATCCCAGTGGCGATCGCTGCAAGATCAACAGAATACCCAGCAGTCAAGCAAAAGCGATTCATGGTGCCGTTGTTCCCTAGCTGGACAACAGCGCCATCCCTGCTGGCTTCAGACTTCGTGTCACTACCGCCGACGCAAGCACGAGCTCGCGCTATGCGCATGTGTGCAGATTGGCTAAGGTCGCTTCGAATGGACTCGGCGCCAATTTTCGTGGGAGAGGTGGACCAGCGTTCTCTGCTGGTCTTCGCGCCGGTCGAGGGGTCGCTGCGCCAAGTGGTTGACGCCATTTCGGGAGGTGCGGAACTCTATCTGCCGCCTGAGGGTGCCGCCCGGAAGTCTCTCGTGGGCGTCCCTACGAAAAGCCTCTCGGAGGCCCGCGCTAGATACGCAATCATGGCGATGGCGAATGCGCTCTCCTTTGGGGAGCCAACTCGCAGCTACGGCGGGCCACATAACCAACAGACGCTCCGGACAAGCCTTAAGGTAGGACGATCCTCGGGCTCGAAAGTCGCCGATGTCGTCTTTGAGGCGCCGACGGCGAGCGCTAATGAGGCCGCTTTCAATGCACGTCTGGATCGATGCAACAAAGCGGTAGAAGTGCTTCGGAACGTGCTCAGTGTGTACGAATCCAGCAACCAAAACTTGCAGGACTTCGTTCAGGGCTTCGCCACTGCGTGCAAGCCAATAAACGAGGGGTCCATTCCGCCGAAGCTGCGAATGATGCAGACTAATATCGGCGACGACACGCACTACTTGCGCCCCTTCGTTCACGGCATGGCTCTACCTCACACCGTGGCGCCCAAGCATGAAGCACCAGGATGGGTTGGACCAGTGCCCCAAACAGAACAAGAGCTGTACACCAGCGAAGCGCTAGCGCTTATCCGCATGAGGTTGCGCAAGATCGAGTCGTGGGAGCGAAGCAGGGCACGCGGTATACCCAGTCCGCGCCCAAAGCCGCTATTGCTAAGCGTCGGCGCATACAAGAAGCCTTGGCAAGCAAACTTCCTACGAGGATGCAGCCTAGATCTTCGCGGCGGCGCCGGATCCTTCAAGCCTTTCGTCGACTCGACGGTGACTTACAAGCCAGCTTTCGCTGCACCAGATGGGGACTACATGGCGAATGCGCTGGAAGGCTTTCAAGATAAGGAGCTCCAATACATGTGGAGGCACGGCGCGTATTACCACGACGACATGCCCCCACACATAGCTATCATACCCAACCTCATCTCTCTCATGGAAGGAACAGATGCTCAGAGGAGTCGCGCCGTTGCAGAATTCGACTCGTTCTTCGACATTGGCTTCTACTCGTCCTCGATGGAAGGCGACGGGAGGCCCTTGCTTCCAACCGCCCCCTTCAGCAACGCGGCTTTGGGCACCGTGCCCAAGGGAGGAGATGAGGTGCGCGTGGTCCTTGATGACGGAGCACCTCACGAGGGAGCCGCTACACGCGACACACAGGAGCCAATCCTCTCCAGCAACGCGGCCACCGGCAAGCTGCGCCCGTCGTGTGCTAGGATGGATCCTCCAATGCCGAAAGAAGTGAAGCCTAGCGTGGCGGATGCAGCGGCAAACGATGCCATCCTCGCGCACATCGCTGAACAAGCAGGGCTGGACGTGTTCGTGATTGGCATCGACTTTTGGAAGTTCTTCCATCAATCACGGACTCGAGAGACCGAGTTGTGGAAGCGAGGCGTCCTGGCCCTACGTCGCCAAGAGGGTACCACCACGGATGCGTCGCTTGATGTCAAACTGGAGCCGTCCACCTCGCATGTGATGACGATGGGAAACGTCGCTGCTAGTGGCATTGCGCAGCGAGAACTCGGGGCCATTATTCGGCTGGTCTACGAGCGCTTCGATAAGCTTGAGGCGGCTCGCTTCGAGCAAGAGCCTGCAATCTTGCAGAAATGGCTACTAGCGCGACAAGCGATCGAGCATGATGCATTTGGCTCCCACGCTCGCACATACGGGCAGATGGGATACACTGACGATTGGCGCATCCAAATCCTAGGCCCAGTGGAGCGGGTTTCAAGATTGCTCGAGACAATCCACGGTCTCATAGGCAATGAGGCCGTGCGCTTTGTGCTGAGCGCGTGGCGCAAGCAAAGCTTGGGCACGCACGCGTTCTACTTAGGCGCGTCGTCCGCCCCCATGCTCGGCATTGTCTGGATGTCCCAAGACAAGGCTATACGCGTCTACGAGAAAGGTCTAGAGGCCATTCGTGGCACTCTCTCACTTGAGGAATATCGAAGATTGCTAGGATTGCTCGAACATTGGGCGGGCGTGCTGCAGACACACGCCTACTACACTAGGCCCTTATGGGCGGCATTCACACGCGGGGTCTACCCGCACAACTCGCAAAGCAACGGCGCAGCGGCCAAGGCAACTCGCCTAGCCGGAACAGGAGTTCCAGATTTGCAAATCCCAGTGGAGCTCAAGCCCTCGGAATGCGGCCTCCTGCGACGCTGGATGCATAGGGTGGTGACATGCCCAGGCGCGCCGCTCGTCAGCTCTCAGACTGTCGACGCAGGCGCTCTGGCAACGGGGGACGTCCAATACGTCGTCCGCTCAGATGCTTGCATGCCAGACGCGCGTCGCGTCATCGCCAATCGGGACCCGCCAGGGCTTGGCGGGCACCTGTACGGCAGGCTCTGGAGCTACCAATTGACTCCTGAACAGACAAAGATCTTCACAATCCCAACAGCAGAGATGGCCGCGTGGTTTATGAGCGCCATCATCAACGCCGAACCATTGCTGGCGGCCGCTAGGATCACGTTCGGCGTTGACGCACTTGCAACGCCAACAGTGCTGGCTTCAAGCAAGGGAGCTAACACAGAAGGCATGCGCATTGTGCATGAATGCGCCATGAGACACCGCGTCTTCAAGAAGCACAAAATCTGGTCCATCTGCCACGCATTTGGAGATGGCAACCCCGTCGCAGATGCTTGCAGCCGCGGGAGAAAAGAAGAAGCCGAAGCAATGTGCCGACGCCTGGGCTTCAAGCCGCGCTGGGTGGCGCAGAGCGAGCCCGCCTTTCAAGAGGCACTCGTTTGGCTACGCAATCTTCTCGGAGAATTACAGCGCATGCGCCATCGCAAGAATACGCGCTCGCTAGACAAAGCGCTGCCTGGCGGGGATGCATACGTGCACCGCATCCTAAAGCAAATCACCTCGCTGCTCGCAGGCATAATTCAGCTAAGCCTGGCCATTTGCATAACATCGCAATGGCTGCTCGGGCGTCGCAAGAGGGGCAGATCCCCCAGGACCTTCCTCTGGCAAGTCGACATTTTGCTAATGGCGCTGCCTTGTGCTAATGCGTGGCCACGCGTGGACTCAAGCAGAATCCACGGCTGCGCGCAGCAAAGAGGAGCTTTGTTCCGAGGCGTCGAGCAATTCGAGTACGGCGTGGAATGCATCATGTTCATCCCTCCGCCAATCTCCGCGCACCTGAGGGCACCACCTCCCGCGCAGAAAGGCGTGTCGCTACGAGGAATTCGCGCTCCACCACCTCTGAGTGGTAGGAGCCACGCGCTTTCGCCTAGAAGGGATAACGTCGCCATTGCCAAACCTGTGAGGAGCGCACACAACATACCAGCTAGGCCCCATCGTGCTCCAGACACGCATGGCGACACGAGGGTTAAAGCCAACGCTGCAGCACATGTGCAAAGAAACTTGGCACCTCCAATGGATGAGAGGCAGCACATGGACCGCTTGCAAGCGCTAGGAGCCACAGCGCCCGCGCTCGCCGGCAGGGTGCGATCCATTTTGGGTACCGCGCAGTCGAACGCGACGGCATTAGGAATCGAGGGCTTCAACGAGGATCGCTTTCGAGACGTGATCGTCAGCTACGTCGAAGCTCAACACAACGCTCCTCCTCCAACTACGCTCTCGCAAGAGAACTCGAATTGGAAATGGTGGACTCGCTACTGTCACTACATGGGCTGGCCAGAAGTGATGAGCAACATGAGCGCCGCATCTGGCCAAGACGTCGCTTTGTTTCAGGTCTACAACAGCTTCGTTACGGGCGCGCTGCTCTGGATCTACGAACGAATGCCCTCGGCGAGAGGAAAGTCTACACCCCCTAAGCCCTCGAGCGCGCTCCAAGTCTTAATGGGAATACGAAGGATCCATCTCAAACGACTGGGACTGCCATACTTCGTACCGCTATCATCTGCAGTGCTGGCCTGCGACGGGCTTGTGCGAAGCTACATGCTGCTGCATGGTCCAGAGGCCCTTCAACCAGATCGCAAGGAGCCGCTGACGCGCGAAATCATAGTGGGCCTCATTGCGGATTCCCTGACAGGCCTCACGATAGGCGTTCGAGGTGCGCACTCCAGGGCGCCCGTCAATTGGACCACCATCCCGTGGGCGGCGTGGCGGGCCCTGGTTGCGACGATGGCTCAGACGGGCTTTCGCAAGGCCGACGTGAGCCTCGACCTGAAAGCGAGATTTGGCCTCGACAGCCTCACGGCCGCAAATCTAGTGTGGAGTATAGCAGGAGTCCTGTACCAGGCGCTCACAATGGCGCAGCTGCTTGCTCTCAAAGTGGGGGATTATGCGATGCTACGCGCTCCTCCCTCTAAGGCAGATCAATTCGGCCTACATTGGGGCGCGTGCACTATCTACTTGGCGTACCACCCCACAGAGCCAATCAATGCAGCAAGAGAGCTAGCAAAATATGAGCTAGCACGCGCACTGCCAGCTCATGCTCGACGGCACTCGCCACTGTTCGTCAACTTCGAAGGGGGCCCGTGGAGACACAACCAGCTGGACGCGCTGTTCCACGATGTCATGCAAACCCAAATGTCGAAAGAGGAGGTCAAAAAGTACTCCATGCACTCCTTTCGCGTGTATCTCGCTTGCGCACTCAAGGCGGCTGGAGCCTCCAATGCTATCATTCAAGCGCTGCTTAGGTGGCGCTCGGAATCAGCAATGAAAATTTACGCGCGCCTCAACGATGAGACTTACGCCGGCTGGCTCTCGAAAGCGGCCGAGGCGAATGTCTCAAGCGTTACCACAGGCACCATGCTTCGCGCGCAGAACTCGGCCGTCTCTGCAACAGACAACGCTAATACTCCAGGCGCTGCCGTGGAGACAATTGCGGGGGCTCGAGTCCAGCAGTTCCAGAGCGACTGGCTGCAGCGCGCCACAAGGACACAAAACGCACAGCGTTTCGCAGCTGCTCTGCCGGAACTCTCCGGCGACACCCGAGTCGCCGCATTACAAGGCGCATCGACCGAACTTATGGGTCTGGCGACGCGCGACGATGGGAACTAATGTGTGCGACAACCAATGCTCGCTACGTCGGAGAGCCTCCTCAGCGGCATGCAACTCAAAGTCCTGTTGCTGAATTTGACCCTAAGCATGCAAATGGAGATCAAAGGCCTGTACACTACTTCAAAGGCATGCTTTCAAGTTCTTGAGAAGTCTGATGTCATACTAAGAGCGGGCGGGCCCTGTCACTGGTAGACGGGCTTTCCTTCATGGCAAGCATGAGCCCAACGCAAACGGTCCTGGTGTTCTTCTGCAAGCTCCAAGGGTTCAGGACATCGTCATACACCATACGGATGGACCCACGCAGGACCATCGGCGAAGTCGCCGACGTTCTAGGGACGGAAATCCAGACGAATCCCGATTGCATCCAATTCATACACAGAGGACAGATGCGTAGGCACGACCAGACGCTGGCAGACGCTGAGGTGACGAACGACTGCACCCTCTTCGTGACATTGGCTGATAACCTCGAGTATCACTACGAGTCCGACGGCGAAGCGTCGGCAAGGAGAGAAGCGCACAGACGCAACATGCAACGCGCTCGTGCAGGGGCCTCCTCTTCCGCGGCTAGCCCAAGCCTCAAACCCCCCGGCCACACGCGCGACCCAGTGGTCTTTAACTACAGAGTACAAGGCAGGGACTGCCCCACTGGCCAACTCCAGATGGAATCGTACAAGACCATGCACGAAGTGTGCGAAGAGGTGGGCGGACGCCACGGCTTCAGGACCCGAGACCTCGCGGTTACGAGTATGCACGGCAAGATCCAAAATCCGGAGCAGACAATTGAGTTCGCCAACATCGCGGTTGGTCACACCGTCGACATCATCTTGACAGAAAATAAAAACGCCTAAGGTACAAAGGCTCCAGCCGCCTTGAGTGCGCAAGCGCGCGACGATGGGAACCAATGTGTGCGACTACCTACGCTCGCTACGCCGGCGACCTCCTTATCGGGCCCGCATGCAACTCGCAAGGTTGCTAAATGTAATCTTTTAAGGAAATCCTATGCATGCATACTACATCAAGGTGATACGCTTCAAGTTCATGAGAAGTTTGGTGTCATACTAGAAGTGGGCGAGCCTCGACGCGAGCAGACGGGCTTCTCCTCTTCCACGTCGAGCATGAGCCAAGAGGGAGTGAACGTGACATTCTTCTGCAAGCTTTATGGGGTCACGAAGGAAGTCGCCATGACGTTGGACTCGCTCAAGACCATTGGCGACGTCGCCGAAGGTCTGCGGGAGAGACTCGAAGTCAACGCCGACATGATCGAGATCATACACAAGGGTCGACTTCGGAAGCACGAGGCAACGCTCGAGGACGCTGAGATCGAGAAAGAAAGCACTCTCTACGTGAGCGTGAAGAAGCCTGACAAGGCGAACGGACCTTCATCTTCCTTGGCGAGCACAAGCCGCAAGCCCCCCGGCCACACGCGCGAGCCAGTGGTCTTCAACTACAAGGTGCATGGCGGAAACTACGCCAGCGGCGAGCTCGAAATGCACTCATACTTGACAATGCGCGAGTTATGCGACGAAGTCGGCAGACGCCACAACATCTGTCTCTTATACACAT
>OJDX01000135.1_pt1 | contig 12557 bp, 3 predicted proteins | sample 1593101 | NCBI WGS metagenome assembly OJDX01 (sample SAMN05416719, study PRJEB24817) | seawater metagenome | isolation source: Sea water | place: Canada:Atlantic | collected 2013-07 | reverse complement strand
ACTCCAAGATGTCCAAGAAGTTCTACCTCTTCGTCGTCCTTGCCGAGACCACCGCTCTTTGCATTGCTTACTCCTACTTCATCTGCGTCACTAACAGATACGCCCAAAAGATGAAGGGTGCCGAGGATGCTGAAGCCGCCGCTGCCGCTCCAGTTGAGGATGAAAAGAAGGAGGACGAGGCCGCCGCCATGCTCCCAGCGGGCCTGCTAGACGGCGAAGACGCGGGGCCGGCCGCCTTAGGCTCGGGCCCACCGGAGGCGAACGGGGCGCGGGGAGGAGGAAGCCCCGCAGGACCTGCGGAGGCTAGGAATGAAAATAAAGATACGAGCACCCGAACGGGACCGGTCTCACAGCCACGGTGCCCCGACAACCACACACACGGCGCTGAAACTTTCGGCGGGGGATCCGGGGCGGACGGCGAGCGCCGGCGGTACCGGTGCCGCCAACGCGACTGTGAACGCGTCTTCACTCAGGTGCCACACACCTCCCTAAGACCGGGACAGGAAAACCAGAGGCAGGCCAGATGGGCCAACGCACAACCCAGTAAAGTATGCCTGCAGGCGAACCGGACCCCCCGCGCATGCGTTGGGGACATCAGCCTGGAATTTGCGAATGAACGCAGCATGCAGGAGATAGACGTGGGCAACGCCATCCTCGCCCGCAGCATGTGCGCGCACCACATCATCATGAAAGTAGAGACGGGGTGCACGGAAGAGGCCATGCTAGCGTTCAAAAAAGGGATCATCGCGGAAGCGGGCACACATGACGCGTATGACAGCCCGTACCCGGGAGCGACCGGCCGGCCAGGAAAGGGAGTACTCATCATGGTGGAAAAGGGGATACAAACCAAGCTGGAGGGCGGACCACGCACGATATACAGGGATACGGGCGGCAAAACGCTAGCGGTACTGACGGCCATACGGGACCGACCCACGGTCATCATAGCGCTGCACCTCCCGAGTGGCCACGGAGCCGAGGCCCAGCGCATAGAGTACCTGACAGACACGGGGGATGCAATACGCAGCGCTATACAGGAAGCGATGCGGGACGCGCGCCTCCAGGATTGGCCGGCATGCATACTGGCAGCGGACTGCAACTACATCGGCAAGGCGGAGGACTGCACCCCGCGTGGCCGCGCAAAGCTGCACCCGGGGTCAGCCACGGCGTTCCAGGGGATGTGCGACAAGCTCATGCCTGGGGGCGCGTTCGATACGTACCGGGTAGCGCACCCGACCGGGAACGCCACGACATACGAGGTCGACCCCACGCCCGGGACGCCGGGGTATGCACTGCGATATGACCGCATCTACGCCTCTATCCACTACGCGCGCGAGGGAGGGATCGCCCAGGCCGACGTGGTCCCCTGTGACAAGCGAATGGTCACGTACCGAAAGGGGTCGACGCAGGCCACCAAAAGAAGCGACCACTCGGCTGCGGTCGCACAACTGCGATTCGGAAAGGAGGAGGTAGCACCAGCCTCGTGGGCGGTACCGCAGGAGATAATGCAGGATAAGTACGTGAAGCGACAGGTTAGCGCTGCCCTGAAGGATATATGGTCACAGCAGTGGGAAACAGCGGAAGCAATGACGGAGGCCTGGATGGAGACATGCAAGGGGATATACAAGGAGGCGCACACGACAGCCCGGCGAAAGGCACAGCGGGAGCGGGTGAAAATCGAGCACAAGCTGCGCTCCCTGCACGAACGAATGCAACGCAACGCGTCGCAAAGGCGGTGGAAGCAATACCGTGACCATCGGAAGCGCCTGCGAGCGCAACTGGCGCGGTGGTACGAGGCACAGGCAGATCGGGGGGCCCGGCGGCGAGGCATCACCCCACCCGACCCGGGGAAGCCCCCGCAAGTGCACTCGCGGCTTCGTGCGGAACCGGTGCTAGCCGTAAAGCGGGACACAGACACGCTCCCCACGACAGCCCCTGCTGAGGTACGTGGGCGCGTCGAGGGATTTTGGAAAGGATACCTGAACAGGACGGAGTGGGATCGCGACGCCACGTCACGACGGCGAGGGCGCGTGATGCAGGACATATGGAACACACGGGAGGGCATCCCGGCGGTGCTACTCCGCGCGCTCACGATGGAGTCCATCCTAAGTGACGCGAACCTGGACGAGGCCATACAGAAAATCAAGCCTAACGGCTCACCGGGAGCCAGGGGCTTCCCCGGAGCCTTTTACCAAGAGCACGCGCGCGAGATCCGACCTATGCTTCAAGCGCTCTACCGAGAATGCCTCGTGCGGGGGTGCATGACCCTGGACATGAGGAACGGGATCCTCACACCGGTGTTCAAAGGCAAGGGCTCCCGCGAAAACCCCGCAGGGTACAGGCCGATCACAGTCACTGAGGTGCACTACAGGATACTGACGCGCGCCATGGCACAGAAGCTCACCGAAGTCATGCGCTTCGTTCTCAAGGAATCCCAGATCGGCTTCCAATCACTGCGAGAAATCACCGAGAACATAGACCTGCTCACGGAAGCCTCCTGGTACGCGGACGAGGAGCGACCCGAGGAAGGGGGCGTGCTCGCGCTCCTGGACGCTGCAAAGGCATTTGACTCGGTGCAACCCGAGTTCCTGCACGAGGCCATGCAGGCCTACGGCATCCCGGCGGAGTTCAGGGCCATGGTCCGGACCCTGTACGCGCACGCCACGACTGCAGTGAAAATGAACGGGAACATCGGGACGCCATTCCCAGTGACATCCTCCGTGCGACAAGGGTGCCCGCTGTCTGCCCTCTTGTTCCTGTTTGTGCAGGAGGTGCAGCTGCATATGATACGGACAGCGCCGGGAGTGCGCGGGATGACCATACCTGACGCGGATGGATACCACGGCGCCACACTCCTCGAGAGGAGCCTGGCGGACGACATGGCAGTCGCCCTGCGCGACGTACACGCGTACACCGAGCTCCGCGCGACACTGGATGAGTTCAGCGCGCTGTCGGGGCTGAAAGTGAACTGGGACAAGTCGTGGGCGATACTGCTGGGTAGACAGCACATACGTGCCCTACGGGCAGGGGGAGAGCAAGACACGCCGCCCAGGGCGGAGGTTCACGCCGGGGCACATGACGCGGTGACGCAACACATGAGCACGCTCAAGCTCGTGGACCCTGACATACGCTGGGCGTCCCGGCGGACATACACGGATAAGTACCACGGGATCAACATGCGAGACGACGACGGGGTCGCTGAGCGCTGGCGCGGACATGCGCGGGACACGACACAGCGGGCCGCAGCGATCTCGACGCGGCAGGAGCGCAGCGGCACCATGGCAAGGCAACGAAGGGTACGCACTGCCATTGCGGCGAACCTGTACTACGATATGAGACACCAAGCGCCCCCCCTAGCGGTGGCCCAGCAGCACCTCCGCGCCATACAGAAAGAGGTGGACACGAGCGCCCTGCGAGGCAGATGGATCAAGCATGACATGGCTGTACAGACGAAAGGGGATATGGGGCTAGGACACCTGGACATCACAGCACAGCTCGACGCGGAATACGCGAAAAGGATATGGCAGATGCTGAACTCGGACATCCCGAAACCGTGGATGGGATTCTATCTGTACCAGGTGCGGAAGTGGTACGGTGAACTCGGGCCACCGCGACTTGTACTAGCAAGTAACGTAGCGATGCACCGCATAGCGCATGCGCCGCGCGGGAGCATCACGCCGGCATGCGCACGAGCGCTACTAGCATGGGGCCGAATGCCACCACTTGTGCCTACCCACGGGACGCAGCCAGGGGAATTCGCCCGGCGACACGGCGGCCCTCACCTGGTGGTCTTTAGGGCGGCGCGGGTAGGAGAAGCGCCTGAGCGGGACGGGTTCAAATCCCAAGGCCGTGCACGACCGGGCATGAATACCATACCGCAAGCTCTCGCAGCTGGGGCATCAGGGGCCTCGCACGCGATATCGACTACGGCGGATGTCCTCACTGCATACTACTATGCCATTGCGGCTCACGAAGTGCCAGTGACGGCGAGACTGGGGATAGAGCCCGGCACGACGGCAGTACGCATGACGCTCGCGGTCAACGCTACACGGAAGGTGAGCGGGGCCGGGGGCGACAGTGCCCGCACCATATATGCGATCGACGCGAGCGCGGTGACGGACCCAATCGCGGAGTTGCACACGCCGGCGGGGCGACGGGATGCAGGGCTACCCAAGCAGCATGACGGCGGAGGAGCCCCTGACATGGACAAACGGGCCAGACGGGATAAGGAGATCCTGGTGCATCACCCAGCAGGACGGGCCCACATCCCGGCACACGCGATACTAGGTAGCATCGACGTCTCGACAATGCCCGGAGGGGACTGGAGGTCACGGGACCCCGCGCACTTTCTACAGACTCTCCCACACGGCGCGGCAGAGGCCCTGCGAGGATGGGCGGCGGACATAAGGCAGGAGGCGGATAACCTGCACGGGGGTGCCTCCCCGCCACCGTGCGCAGAGGGATACATACGCACCAGCTGGAGCCGGGAGGAGGTGGTACGACGCCCTCTCATGCACGCCCCGGAAGCCACCCCCGCTACAGTGTATGGCGGGCGGAGCACCGCCACCTCGGAAGCGGTAGCCACGAGATGGGCGAAGGCGGGCTACAGGCAGGTGGGGGACCTAATCCACGATACCGGTACAAGGATCCTCACCTACGCCGAAGTGCGGTGCCAGCACCCGAAACTGCCAGAGCGGGAATACGACGACATAGTGCGCGCCTGGCCAGCGGAGTGGCTGAAGGCAATTGCCAAGCCGCGTGACATGGAGCTTGCCAACGGCGCCTGGGTCACCATGGGGGGTACGGATGTGTACGGGAAAGTGCGTACGTTTGAGGGGAAGCGCAGCGGGAAGCGCACCGAGGTACAAATCTATGAGATGCATGAAGAGCGCCGAACCCTCACCGAGACGACCCAGGTCGTGAGAGTGACGCCCGCAGATATGGCCGCATGGAAGCCGGCGGGGGTCCGACCCACCCGGATCCAGGTCCCCAAGGGCACGAAGGCGGACGCTGTACACGGCGCACAGATGGAGCTCCGCGCTGCCGTAGGTGAGAGAGAGGGATGGTGTGTCGTACACGAGGATGCAGCGCACGTACACCCGCCTACTCACACGTTCGGGGTTGCAGCACCACATACCCTCACCACACGACAACCGATATCAATAGCACACATGAGTGTGGCAAAGGCGTACCGCATCGAGGTGAGCAAGCGGTTCACGATACCGCGGGCCTTTGACCCGAAGAGCATCGACCAGCACTACGGTGAGCTCTACGCCCACCTCACACCGCGCGAGATGAGGGGTCGCATGCGCGTGCTCGCACGAGGCGCCTGGGACCCGGTACTGACGCAGCCCATGCAGGAGTGCCGCCACAAGACACTGGTCAGCGGGCACGACACATGCCCCCGCAGCGCACAACCCCAGCGCCGATATGTATGCAAACGATGCGCGGCCCAGGGCCTTGATCGAGCGAACACGCTCGAGCACGTCATACACGAGTGCCCGGAGCCACTGCACGCGCGGGTCCTGGCGGAGTGGGAAGAGTATACAGGGGAACACTGGGAGAGCTCGGACCGCAGAATCACCATGCTGGGGGACAGGGCGCGCCGGGTCGCGGACACAGACGAGACGGTACAAGGACTATACGACGCCCCCTGGAAGGTACTCCACGCAGCCCTCCAGCTGGTCATCATACGTGAACACAACCGCCTGCAGCACGCCACCGGCGCGCAGGCCACGCCTCGCACGTGGGACCAACTCCTACACATGGTGAAGCTTACCATGCGTGGCGCGGCGATCGGAGCATGGACACGCCCTCACGACGCGGCCGGGAGAGCGGCCGCGCACGGGAGATGGGTGGTCCCAGGATTCCTGAAACTCAAGGGACACAAGGTGAGCATGCCGTTCCTCGCGGGCGCACGGGTGGCAGACGACAGCCACACACCAGCGGGGGTAGAAGTACACATACACACGGACGGTGCAGGGCCGACTCGCACGGTGGAGGCGTCCGGGTGGGGCGCCGTAACTCGACACCAGCGAACGAGCGGGGAGACAGAAGTGGTATATGCGAAGGGCCACCTCACCCTGACGGCGGACGGCACACCGCACACAAACAACACAGCGGAGATGACAGCCATGCGGATGAAGCTGCGCGAGGCGGTGCTATACCTCAGGGAGGGGAAGAGTGTAGTCATAGCCAGCGACTCCGCATATGCCATACGTGCCGCCACGGGGAACATAAAGATCAAAAAGAGAGGGAAAAACAAAGAGGAAGTACGCGGGCTGCGATCAGCGTACACCGCCGCGCTGCGTTCGGCCACGGTTCCGAGCGCCCTGCAAATGCGCAAGGTAAAAGGCCACTCCGACAATGTGTGGAATGATGTGGCCGACGAACTTGCTGGAGCAGGGCGAGACCAAGCACAAGCCCCCACCTATGCGACTCGAAGGAAGGTAGAGGAGCACCTGGGGAGTGTACATCAGGAGGCAGCCGCAGATGCCACGGCAGCAGGCGTAACGGCGGTCCACACAAGAGACGGGGCGAGAGAGGAGATAGCTGCAATGATGGAGACCCTAACGGGGCAACGGGCGGGGCGGACGGAGGTGTACATAGCGGAACTCCACACGGCACAGACGTGGCGACGCACGGGGAAAGCAGCGAAGCTACTCGCGCACGCCGCACACGCAGCTGGCCCCGGCGGGTATGTCAGGCTGACCTGCGTGAAGTACCGCTGCCGGCACTGCGTGGGAACCAACACGTGTGACGAATGCGGACACAAGCACACCACCCGCACACCGCTACGCCCATCCGCAGAGTATGAGTACTACACGGCGACGATGGGTTTCACGCAGCTGTCAGCCCACAGACAGCGGGGCGAGTTCCATGAGGTCCATAGCTCCCTGCGCGCGCACAAGGAGGCCGTAGGTGACACGGTGCACGTACAACGTACGGTACAGCTGGTAGTGCAAAGCGATGTCCTACGGGAGAGGGCGAGACGCGCTCTCAGCGGCAACAAAGTGACCACCAGAGTGGAGGACCACGAAGCACAACACGCGAAACAAGGCGCGCGCAGTGCCGACTACACGAGGCGCACCATGTGGCGTCAGAGTGTCGACATGGTCGCGGCACACCTCGCGACGATGGGGGACACGGGGGATGCATCCGAACGCATCGCGCAACCGACCGAAGGAAACCCCATGTGGCAAGGATATGCGAATGCGATACATGTTATATGGCGCACCCGCAGACAACCGCCGACACCCACGGAGCCGGCCCCGGCGCCCACGGCCGCCGCGGTGATGACCCACGCAAGTCACACGACACGGGAAGCTACACGCACGCCTCCACCACCACCACCCCTGCCGGACCGGGCGGTGGGAACGGCGCAGACCCGGCACGAGCATGCGGTTGCAGCAGCACGGCGCGCACCATACGTATCGGCGGTCCAGTGTACTGTCATCGATGCCATCCTCCGGGCGACTGACGCTTTCGGAGTGCTGGCCGAGCCAGTCGTACTCCTCCGGACAGCGACGGCTAACAGGGTAGACGCTCTCGCTGCTGCAGCGCGCGCCGATATAGCGGCCGCAGCCCATACCACCACGCCGGAACGCACCGCGAGCGCCACTGCCAGGGTGGAAGCCGCGCACCGGCAGATGACGGATATGGTATGGCAAGCAGCAGCTCGCCGCCGGAAGATCGACGCCGGCACCCCGGTGGTGTGCCAGCTACACTGCGAAATCGATGTCCGGGCGATCCGCGACCTACTCCAGCGCGGCGTAGCGGACACTATAGCACGGCACGGGGACGGCACGACGTATGGGGGTCTCACGTACAGACAAATCGCAGAGGACTTCCTCACGCGTACGCACACCAGACCAGACGGTACACACTGGGTGACTATAAGATACTCACACTCGGCTAAGGGCCATATGTACAAAGAAGCCGGCATTATCCAAGATAGTCGTGTGTACGCGAACGACTCGAAATCGGACCCATTCCGGCTCCCGAAGCTCCTGCGGGGGGCAGCCCTACGAGGGCGGTTCGACATGGACGACAGCGCCAGCTTCCCCAGGGCGGCTATGCACATGATACCACACGGAAGACACCGCGCGCGAGAATTCCTAACGCACCGGAAGCAGATACTAAAGTGCATAGGGGCACACTTCCTGCCCATGGAGGGAGAACAGGCGCAATACGAGGCGGCGAAACAGCTCACGAACCTACTGGACATGGACGGCACGATGCAAGGCTGGTGCGACCAGCACCGTGTGCCCACCACCCGCACAGTAAGGGGGCTGAAGGTGGGTATGCAGTGCACAGGATGCGCACGGAGCCTATGGCATGCGGGGCACTGCGCGGTGTACGCGTGCGGCGAGCGATTCGACCTCGCTGCGTACATCGCAGAGCAGCCGGCCCGCACCGCGTGGCTGGAGAAAGAGATGCCGCGGGCCATGAGGTTCACCAAGGACATGCACGCTGCAATGCACTCCAGAAAGATACCTGCGCGCACCCTGAAATCGTACTGCCTGCAAGAGGCCGAAGCCCACAGCAGGACGGTGAAGATGCGGTGGGCACAAGCGTGCGGACACGCAGCGCACAATATACAACATGACGGTGTCGTCATCGACCTAGCCCCTGGCACCACTGCAGCGGAGGCGGAGCGGATGCTCACGGAGGTATGCACGGCATCCCTGGGCTACGAACAGCCGGTTGAGCACAAACCACACGCCGCGCCCGCATGAGGACCCGACGCTCACCACGAGCCGCTACCCTCCCCCGAGCCTAGCACACCCCCCAGAACGGGCGAGTGCACGCCTACCGCAGGGTGCACGGAATCTTTAGAATGCAGCACACCCGAGGGACCCACACCACACGCCACACGTACATAAGGGTCCAGCCGGGTCCGACGCGCGGATACGCGCACGAATACAGGGTCAGACACGCTCCTGCCCTAACGGCCGCTACCAATGGTCTGTGGGCGGGCGGAGCCGGCCGCCAGTGGGGGCGGCCAGGGTTGCAGTCGGGACGTGAGTACGGACACTGTCGGGAATGGATATGATTGCGGCACCTGGCACCGCCACGGGGGCTGCTAGGCACATGTCCGCAGGTGCATACGCAGGGAGATGGAAGTACGGTCGGCCGTAGGGCCCAGTGCATGCGATGGTCGAGCACAGTGCACCCTGCGTGCGCGCAGCCTTCGAGTGCCTGCGCCACGGCGTGCCTGCTGCCGGTACATGACACGAGGAGGCGTACATGCGGGCTATATACGCTGCTGTGGACACACGTGGATGACAATGAGGAGGACCGACCAGTGCCGGGCAGATCTGCTGGGCTTTGCCCGCACGATGGCCGCACACAACCGTGCGCCACGGCAGTGTAATCACAACCCAGATAGGAGGCACACAGCGCGCGGATGCACGCGCAGCCAGTGGAGGACGCGGATTACCATAAGGTCATCCCGCGTAGACCGCGCGCCGCAAGGGCCCGGGCGGGGCAGGCACCCTTGGGCGCGGGGGAAGCGATGCGCACCACCGTTGGTACCGGATGCGAGGGTGGAATAGGTCTCGCAGGGCGGGGAGAACCACACCAGGACAGCAACACGGTGCGACCGGTTCAACAACCCTTTGCGGCGGAGAGCGAGACCCAGGATGGCGTCCAGCGAGTCCCGGCCGAGGTCGACCTGTCACTCACATCACGCCGCCAGTGGGAACGGAGACTAAACGCAGAGCTGACCCTAACGAGGTCTCGGAAGCACGGGCAAGGCAGCTGCACAGAGCCAGGCGACACTCGCACGGCACACCTTAAGGTCGGGGCGCGCCATAAGGCGGGGATCCTCGTCGCTGTCGCAGGAGATGTACCCAACACGAAGGGGGGAGGTCCGCACGACCGACCGGTTGCGGAAGGCATCGACTCCGCCTTTCACGCTCTTGCTCCCGCCGCAGAAATCGAGGACCAGGAGGTGATCCACCCCGCCGGCGCGCATCACTTCGTACCCATGAGTACTTATGAGGCGCTCCGACAGGGAGACGGGCACCTTGCTACGCTCGTAGTAACCATAGACGGCGCGGGGGCCGGAGACACCGACGGCACAAGGATGGCTGCCCGTGGTCGCCGCGTGATGACACAAGTTCGACGCAGTGCACCGCGGAGGGAGCTCCGCGGGCCTGGCATCGTGAAGTAGGCTGTGACGGACACCGCGCGCGGCCGCGCTCCGGAACACACACCAGAGTTGCAGGCCAGGGCGCGCACCTTTTGACACCCTGGTAGATCACCTCGTCCTTGCGGTAGTTGGTCCCGCGCTTCTGCATGCAGTAGCTCGTATCCGAGCGCTTGAGCCCCAGGAGCAACTCGGGCACCCGATGCTCGAGCATGGCATGCATGTCATTGGCTGGCTGCTCCATATGGAACGCGAGCGAATGCACCTGGAGGGAGGCCGCGATGAGGGGACCTGCAAACAGACACGCGGCGGGGAGAATGGCCGGAAGAGTGCCAAAAAGGGAACCAAAGGAGGAGGAGTGCCGGAAGGGCGCCAACGGGTACCGGCGGCATGACGAGAAAACCTAGCCGGACCCGGGGGCGTGCAGGGCGCGAGACTGGCGAGCGCGCACCAAGGTCGTCGCCGGATAAGGGCACCAATGCCGGCACGGATGCCGGCACGGAGTCGCCCGGGTCTGACTCGTCTGACGATGCGTCACCGCATAAAGGCGCCAGGAGCGGCGCGGAATCGCCCGAGTCGGGGCCGGAGGCATCCGAGCCGGACTCATCCGACGACGAGTCGGCGTCCTCCTCGGCCACCGGGAGAGCAGCCGGTACGGGACACTTGCCGCCACCGCGCGTCGGCGAAGAGGTAGGGCGTTTGGCACCGCCACGCGCCGACACCAACACGGTGGGGGTACGCAAACGCGTATTGGGCACCTCGTACGGGATGATATGCGGGTAATCCGGACTGCGTACGAAGCTCGTCGCCACGCCCACCTCGCACACCACGGCGCGCCACCAGCCCTCGCGCGAGTACACCTCGCACGGGACATCCGCGCGTAGCCACGGCGGGTTGGTCACGCCGTCATCCGGGCGCCTGGGCAGGACTCGATCGGCTGGCAGCCACACCTTCGTGTCGAGTGACACCAGGGCATGGCAGCCCATGACCTGATAGCGCGTCGCCTCAGTCTGCTGCACGACCGCAGCGTAGAAGCTGCCCGAGAGGCCGTTGTCAGGCAGCCGCACCTCCACCACGGTGCCCGCTGCGAACACAGCAGCGGGCGACGCAACCGGCGACACGGCGGCAGGGGTACCTCCGAGCGGGCCGCCGCCCAAGGCCCCATCCGCCGCCGTACTGCCGGCCTCCGCGACCTGGTCACCGACGGCGGCGGCAGCGAACGCGTCTGCACCCGCGCGCCCAGCCTGTCCGAGTGGTGGTGGTGCGGCCACGGACTCCAGGAGACGCACCAGAGGCGCGTGGCGATCGGGGGCGTTATCGTACAGGTGGCGCAGCCGCACCCTGAGCGGACCGATGTCCTTAGCGTCCACCGTGAGCTCCCCATGCGTATGGGCGGTCACGCGCGCCCACTCCCAGTAGCGATCGCCCGCGTTGAAGCCCTCGCCGTCCTCGTCGTACAAACGAGGCAGCAGCACCTCGCTGCCCACGGGGCAGTCCACGAGCGTGGGCACCGGCAGAGCGCGAGAGCGCTCGCGCGGGCGAGTCGCCATCGACATGGCCACACGACCTGCCACGGCACACCACACAGCACTATCGGCACACGTAGATGACGGCCCACGCCAGCACCCACCACCGAAGCGTGGTACCCGACGGAATGCACCCGCACACAGACCGCCACCGGGCCGGAGACGAGCACGACAAGACAGCCAGGCACACATCCATATCACGGCCTGCCCTGCAGAAGTAACACGGCCACCCTGCCGGCCGCGACGTGCCAAGCCCGGTGGCCCCCCGGCACAGCGACGGCGTGGGACGCGCAGCTACTGCATGGTGGATGCTGCGGTAGCCTGCCAACCGCCTGCCAACCACCACCACCATGGATGGACGGACAGGATTGTGCACCACCAAGCGCGCACCCTGGCAGTAAAAACGAATAAGCTGGTTCTTACACCTCGCAATTTCTGAGATCTCACCTCGCAACCTCTTCCGCGGCGGGGATTTCGTCAACAACAACAACAACAACAATGACAGGCCACCAGCGAAAACTGGCCCACGCTACTGATCATACATCGCAGCCTCGACCTGGGGACTTCACGAACACGCTGTATCTGACAACTCGACAAGGAACATGAGCACCATGACATAGAGCCGCTTGGTCTATGTCCGCGGGGAGCACCCCCGTGCATGGTGACGCGGTGGGGCACGGCGCGGGCAGCGGCCGCGCGCTCGGCTGCCGTCGGCGCATGCGCACACGCGTGCACGCACGCGAAAGCGCGTCCCAGGTCGCGAGGTTGAGGATGACCATGCCCACGGCCCACCATCCCGACACCACTAATGTGGACGCCTGCACGGCTAACCCCTGTCTCTTATACACATCTCCGAGCCCACGAGACTAAGGCGAATCTCG
>OJDX01000133.1_pt1 | contig 12692 bp, 12 predicted proteins | sample 1593101 | NCBI WGS metagenome assembly OJDX01 (sample SAMN05416719, study PRJEB24817) | seawater metagenome | isolation source: Sea water | place: Canada:Atlantic | collected 2013-07 | reverse complement strand
GATCGCTCGTCGGCAGCGTCAGATGTGTATAAGAGACAGCACTGCTAGTTTATAATTTTTTTGTAATTTATTTAATAAGTTTTTAATACCAGGATAAGGCTTGGACTTTACATAGACGTTTTTTTTATAATAAGAAAAAAAATAATCATACATGTCTTGTTTTTGCTGGTTACTGGCTTTTACTTTTTGCATAGCTAATGATTTTATAATATTGCCCATAATTCCCTGGCCAATAATACTTTTTACCTTGTGGTAGCTAATAGTTTTATAACCAAATTTTTGCAAGGTAAGATTATTGGCTATTAAAATATCTGTTTGAGAATCAACTAAAGTTCCATCCAAATCAAATATAATTAGCTTCTTTTTTTTTAGATCCATTACAAAAACTTAATTTTTTTGGAATCTAAGAACATAGTTATTTTTTCTTTTGGATAGTAAATTTTTTTATCTACCTCATGCAAAGTATCAATAACTAAGGAATGATTTTTAACATTCACAACATACCTTACAATATTTCCAAGAAATTCCTGGTTTTCAACCGTACCCTCAAACTCTTCCAATGATAATCCTCTTAATCCCAATGAATTGTTCTTATTTTCCAAATATAAATTTTGAGGTCTTAATAAAACAGAAGTTCCCTTTGCATCTGCACCAATGCCCTTGATTACCATTCCATTCTTGCTCGTAAAGACAGAATTTTGAAATTCTCCTTCTATTACGTTGGTTGTTCCAAGAAAATTAGCTACGAATGCATTGGTTGGATTGTTATACAAATCTACGGGTCTACCCATTTGCTGGACTATTCCTTCATTGAAAATTGCCAAGTTGGTGGACATGGCATTAGCTTCTTCTTGGTCATGGGTAACAAAAATCGTTGTGATATCTAACTTATGATGAAGTTCTAACAATTCTTTTCTCATCTGAACTCTTAGTTTGGCATCTAAATTAGAAAGTGGCTCATCAAGAAGTAAAACTTTTGGTTTCACAACTAATGTTCTAGCCAGTGCAACTCTTTGCTGCTGTCCACCAGATAGCTGGTAAGGGTATCTTTTGCTCAATCCATCCAAGTCTACTAGCTCCAAAACTTCAGCTACTCTTGTTTCTATTTCTTTGCTATTAATTTTTTTTTCTTCTAAACCAAAACTAATATTTTTATAAACAGTCATATGGGGCCACAAAGCATAGTTTTGAAAGACCATTCCAACATCTCGTTCCCATGGATTCAAACTGCTAACCTCTTGACCTCCAATAAAAACTTCTCCTGATTGAGATTTTTCAAACCCAGCAATCAATCGTAACAAAGTAGTCTTGCCACATCCGGAAGGTCCTAAAAAAGTATAAAAATCTTTATTGTCGATACTAAGATTAACGTCTTTTAAAACATGGTTTAAACCATAAGAAACATTAATATTTTTTATTTCAATTATTGAATTGCTCATTAGTCTATCTTAGCCTCCATTCCTCTTTGTTTGTAGTTTTTTTCTATAATTAATTGAGAAAGATATGTTCCTGCAGTTACAATTAAAACTCCGATCACACCAAAACCAGCACCAGGACCTCTTCCTGCGGCTGTTTGCATGTAAGAATAGATTGCATAAGCTAAAGGTGCATCCGTTTCTGTAGATACCAACATAATAGTTGCTGATAACTCGACAGTGGCTGTTGAGAAACTAGTAATAAACCCTGCAAGCAATCCACCCATCATCAAAGGAATTAATATTTTTCTAAAAATCGTGGTTTTTTTTGCTCCCAATGTTTCAGCGGACTCTTCTAAATATTTGCTTATTTGCATTAAGACTGCGTTGCAAGCTCTCAAGGCATAAGGAAGTCTTCGCACAGCTAAAATAATGACAATCATAAACCACCAAGAAGCTAATGGTTTGTCATTCCATGGTAAATTAACTGAATAGAAAGTTCTTAAATAACCAATACCCAAAACAAGGCCTGGGATCGCAAGCGCGCTCATAGCAATATAATCTAAAAGCTGCCTTCCTACAAACTTCGTTCTTAAGACAATGTAAGAAATAAAAAATGCTAGCACAATATCGATCAATGCTGCAATGGAACAATACAGCATGGTGTTTTTAATAAAGACACTATTTTCAAATACAGCTTTATAGTGACTAAAAGTGAATGCGTCTGGCAAAATACTAAATGACCAAACAGTTCCAAAGGATAAAAGAGCCAAAGCAATATGGGGTGATAAAACTAAAAACAAAATAAGAAATACTACAGAATAAGCAAAAAACTTTTGATGAGGTAAAAAATTTCTTTTGACCATACCACCACCACCTTTTTGCAGCATAGAATAATCTTTTCCTCCCAGAGCTAGTTTTGCGACCCAAACCGCAGCGACTGAAGTTAATACTAAAATCACACCAATCACATAACCCATAGGATCGTTGATTCCGATAGAGGAAATTCTAAGATAGGCCTGTGGAGCTAACATATTATTTACATCTAGAAGCAAAGGCGTTCCAAGGTCATCAAATACTTTTAAAAAAACTAAACTTGCTCCCGCAATATAGCCTGGCATAGATAAAGGAAGTACAATTCTTCGAAATAAACGGAAGCCCTTAGCACCAAGAGTTTGAGCTGACTCTTCCATAGTTCGATCAATATTATTTAAGCTACTTATCAAATTAATTAAAATGAACGGAAAGTAATGTATAGATTCCACAAAAATCACTCCGTTCAGCCCTTCCATAAATGGAATTTTAAAACCAAACCATTGATCGAGCATCAAATTAACTGAGCCATTGGTACCAAAGAGGAGCTTCATAGCTACAGCTCCTACAAACGGTGGCATAATTAATGGAATAAAACCCAAACTTTGAATAAGAACGGACCCTTTAAAATTAAAACGTGCTGTAAAATAAGCCAAAGGAATAGCAAAAAATGAAGCAAGAATAACTGACATGGATGCAACATAAAAAGAATTATAAAGTGACTCTATAAAAAGAGCACTCTGAAAAAAATCATAAAAATTTAAAAAAGTAAAATGACCGTTTTGATCTAAAAAAGAAACATAAAAGACTTGAACAATAGGAACGGCTAAAAAAATAAATAAAAATAATCCAATAAAAATAGCAGTAGATTTTAAAAAAAGATTTTTAAACATAGGAAAAGACAATCACGGCCCTAACCATAAAGGTTAGGGCCGCAAGGATATATTATAGAGATTTTAACGCTTGTTCAGCCTTTTGTTTCGCTTGTTTGTAATTGCTAACAACTTGCTTATCCCATCCAGCTTCTACTTCAGCCTGACGAGTACCTGCATATTTTGATATATCTTTAGCTTTTTTTCTTTTCTTCTTAAAGATTTTATTAAAATCAGGATCGTTTGCTTTTGCTTCAGATATGGGCAACTTAGCAACTAAAGCCCTAGCATCTGCTATTAGCTTTTTAGCTTTTGGATTATTTTTATTTCCAAGAGCTTTTTCTGCTTTATAAATTGCTGACATAGTAGCTCTCAAATCATCAAGACGATAAGTGATCATTACATCAAATAAAGAATTTACAAGATTGTATCTTGATTTAGATAGCAAAACATCAAACTTAACGGCAGCACCAATAGAACTATCCTTAAATGGATTAGGAAAGTCTTTCGGAGCTTTTGAATAAGTTTTTGGATTTACTGGCAATCTTCTAATTTTTGGATCCAGAAGAATTTCTTGTCCTTGAGGAGTTAATAAAAAGTCAATAAACAGTTTTGCGTTTGCGCTATTAGGAGCATTTTTTATAACCCCAATATTAGCAGGCACCAAAGTTGTTACTGTTGGATAAACAAATCCTACAGGAAAACCACTTCCGATTGATGAGAGACCAAAAAAGTCAATTACAATTCCAATACCAAAGTCACCACTGTTCACACCATCAGGAACACCGAAGCTTCTTGCAGTAACTGTTTTGAAGTTTCCAGCAATATTTTTCATTTTAGCCCAACCTTTATTAAAACCATCTCCTTGTAATAAAGTTTCAACAGTTAAATGCGTAGTTCCTGATCTTGAAGGAGCACTCATTCCTGTGTGGCCAAAATAAATTGGTTTTGCTAAATCAATCCACTCTTTAGGAGCGGGTAATTTATTTGCCTTTAAATATCTTGTATTCCACATCATGCCGTATCCAGCTGCAGCAAATCCAGTATAAAAACCATCCGGATCATTCACAGGATAAGAACCCACTTTAGATGGAATTCCTTTCACTTTAGATGTGTATTTAGCTAATAAACTGTCCCCCTTTAAAACTTCAAACGCATCTGGTGCGGAAGCCCAAAAAAGATCTGTTCCATTATTTGATTTTGTTTCCTGAATGTATTTAATTCCAGCAGTAGTTTTTTTTCCTACAACTTCAACCGTAACACCAGGATATTTTTTCTCAAATGCTGCTTTAAATTTTCCTGAAAGATCTTTTGGAAAGGAAGTGACTACTACCACTTTTCCAGAAGCTGCAAAAGAATTTGAAGCAAACAATAAAGCAATAAAGATTGCTAATAGTTTTTTCATGTTGTCCCCTTTGTTTATTTAATGTTAAGCCTACTTTAATTAAAATTTACGTACAATAAGAAAAGAGAAATAAGAGTAAAACAAATTCTTATTCAAAAGAGGTTCTTTTTTGTCAAAAAAGGCTAAAATATTAAAAAATAATTTATAACCAGTGCTTAATTTATTAATGAAAAAAAACTATTTACAAATCATAGGTTGTGGTGCCTCTCAGGGAGTTCCTACTCCAGATGGTGATTGGGGGAATTGTAAAAAAAATAAAAAAAATATTAGAACTAGAAGTTCCGTTTATTTAAGTCTTAATAATTACAAAATACTGTTTGATACCTCTCCTGATTTACGATTCCAGTTATTGGCAAATAATATTACTGAAATTGATTATGTTTTTTTTACACACTCTCACGCCGATCATATATTTGGAATAAATGAATTAAGAACATTTTGGATAAAAAATAAAAAAAAAATTGATATTTTTTCAACTAAGCAATGTATTTTTTATTTAAAAAAATATTTTAGTTACCTTTTTAAGAATAACAAAAATTACCCTGCTGTCTTAAAAAGCAATATAATCAAAAGCCATATCAACATTGGCAATGGTAAGGATAAAATCAGAATAGAAAGATTGGATGTGAAGCATGGATCCACCAAAACTATTGGCTACAAAATTAATAATGATATTGCATATATCCCAGATGTAAAAACTATTCCTAAAAAAACTATAAAGAAAATATTAAATATTAAATATTTAATAATAGATTGCTTTAGGACCAAAGAGCATAGCTTGCATGTTAATTTAAAAGAAACCTTGAATTATATTAATCTAATCAAGCCTGAGCAGGCTTTTTTAACTCATATGAGCAAGGATTTGGATTATGATAGTTTGAAAAAGAAATTAAAAAGATTTAAAAATATTAATGTTTGCTACGACGGCATGAAAATTAAAATCTAAAATTTAATTAAGTTTAAACATCTTCATCTTTTACAATTATTAAATAAAGATAAATAAATTAAAAAATGTTCTTTAAAAGAAATTTTTTGGGATAATGATGTAATGAATAGATAAGACAATGGCTACAGATATAGTCAATCCTATAATCATCTTTAAAAAGTCTTTGCCTATAATTGGAAAGACATAACTAAATTTGTAGTCTTTGTTCATAGTTGCAATAGCAAGCTCTCTTCCACACAACAAGCCAACAAAAACCCAAGTGGTAGACATGGGTAAATCATTTAATTCTTTGAAATAATAAAGAACAGCAGCATAAATAATATTTATAATAGTAGCTGATCTTGCATACCTAGTTCCCGTTTTATCAAGAACTACTTTTTGTATAGGACCTCCATTTATATAAAAAATATAAAATATCAGTATAGTAAAATAAATAAGAACAACTGATAACAATGTAACGTCTAGTTGCCTTGGTAAATATACTGCAATATTTGCAACATCATGAGATAACCAAACCCACCATAACCAACCAGAAGTTACCCAAACAGAATTACGCCAAAAACCAGCCCATTTGTTATTAACTTCATCCAATTTTTCATTAATAAATTTGGAAATAACTATCCAGCAAGTATAAGCGGTGATTGCTGCAAGGCCATATCCTACAACACTTTTTACAAGTACTTTTTCAAGAACTACCGTTGAGGCAAATGCCGACAAAACTAAAAAAGTAGTTGAAACTGGTATTCCCACTCTTGTTAATAGTAAAAGAATTCCAGGAGCTACTGCATGATACCATTGAATTTCCTGATAAGGTATTCTAGTTAATCTGCCGTAAGAAATATCCCCTTCATTACTGTACCAGCCCCATACAATTGCCAAAATCATTACAAATGATGCTGCGCTTGCAAGAGTGTACCACTTAAACCATTTTTGCTTAGAAGCTATAAAGGTTCCCAGAGTTTGAATAGAATCGTTTGCTATAACGCTGTAACCAGCTAGTCCAAATCCTACTATTGTATAAAACAATGTTAAACTCATAAGATAAGCGCCTTCTAGCTCTTAAAAAAAATTATTTCCATAAAAAAATAGAAAGGATTACCTAGTGCGACATTAAGTACAAAAAAATTAAAAAACTCAATTAAATTAGATCTTAATCAAAAGAAAATTAAATTTATCGATTTCATAATTAATCATCAATAAGCAAAAAAATTTATTCGATGATAACTAAACAATTAAAGTAATTCCAAGAATCACTGCTGCAACCAAAATCAAAAATACCACAACAGCTTTACTAAGAGGTAGGCTTGATAAATTCATTAAAATTCTTTTCCGAGTAGGTTGTCTATGCTCAATCTGTAACCACCTTTAATGGTAATAGCAACCATGACTACTAACCAAAACAATGGGTATTCATATCCACCCTTAACCCACATAAAACCACTTGGTAAATGAATATAAAAAGTAGCAACCGCAAGAACTCCGATGAGTTGTGCTGACATGAATCTAGTAAACAATCCCAGAGCCACGCAAATACCGCCAACTAACTCAATCAAACCAACATACCAGGCTAACATTAAAGCAGGTTCTAATCCTGCGCTTGCAAAAAATTGGGTAGTTCCTTCAATTCCTCCAAACACTTTTCCATACCCATGAGGTATCATCATCGCACCTGCAACGAACCTTATCATAGGATATGCTAATGGATCTAACAGATCGTAAATGGGGTCTAAGAACCTAAATATTCTTTTGGAAGTTCTGTGTACAATTGGATCCATATATAATCATAACAAAATCTAAATTAAAAAACCAACTCTTTCTATAAACCAAAACAAGCCAACTATAGCAATCATTGCAGATAATGGATTGGTTAAGTAGTTTCGGTACCATTTTTTTTGACCAAACCAAAGTCCGATCGATACAAAACAAATACTGATGACAAGCAACTGTCCAATCTCTACTCCGATATTAAAAGAGATCAGGCTCGTTATAAAATAGCTTTCTGCAACACCAATTTCATTTAGAATTCCGGCAAATCCCAAACCATGCAACAATCCAAAAATAAATACTAACACTGGCCTCCATTTGGATAGATCTTTAAGAAATATGTTTTCTATAGCAATATAAACAATTGAGATAGCGATGATGGGCTCTACTATAAAAGCAGGAATGACTATAATCTTCATAACTCCTAAAAAAATAGTTACGGTATGGGCAAGAGTAAAAGCTGATACTTGCCAAATCAAAGGTCGTAGTCTGGTCGATAACAAAAACAATCCCACTACAAATAAAATATGATCTAAGCCTTTGGGTACAATATGTTGAAAACCAATAATGATATAATCTTGAACTACACTTAAAAAAGTTTGTTGTTGATTGGTAGAAGTTGAAAAATTAGCAGTATCTCCATTTTGTAAATATTTGGTGAATAGCTCCTCTCTATCTTTATTAACCCTAAGAACAATAGAGCCATAAAAAGGGTCCCAACGAAATTGTAACAAAGGATTGCTAGAAGAAAAACTACCCCTGACTACAATTTCTGTTTCTCTGGCCAAAGAAACATCACCAACTTCACTTATCTGTATATCGTAATTTTTAAATGCAATTTTATCATTTCCATTTAGAAAATGAATATTTTGAAAAAAAGAGGATCTAATTTTTTGATATTCTTGCCGCAAAAGCTCTGGTGTATATCTTCTTAATTGTTCATACCGCTCTGAATTCTTTGATTCATTTGTATTGTCATGATTAGGATCTACTTCAGAGATAATCGATTCTAAATTTAGCTGAATCTTAAGTTCATAATGTATCTCTGATGGTTTAGAAGTTAATTCTAAATTGGCAATAGCCGGCTTCAATTCATGACTAAATGCAAATTGACAGAGACTGAAAAAAATAATTAAAGAGCGTATTAACATTGAAGTAAGATATAATTAACTAATGAACCATTTTCTAGCTAAATTAACTGTAGTCCTTTTATTTAGTTCTATCTCTCTAACCAGTTCTGCGCATGAACTATGGCTAGAACCTGAGGCTTTTATCACACAGCCTAATTCTAAACTAAATGCACATATTAAAGTTGGCCAAAAATTTAATGGGGACAAGTTTCCTTACCTTCGTTCTGAAACAAAAAGTCTAAAACTTTTTTTAGAACAAAAATCAATTACCCTACAACCTAGAGATGGAGATTATCCTGCTATTCAATCTTTATTAGAGGGATCTGGTTTGCATGTTCTTTCATATGAATCTACTCCAGAAAAGGTTGATTATAAAAATTTCGAAATATTTAAAACTTTCTTAAAAGATGAGGGAATTTGGAATGAGTGGAGTGCAAAAAATCCTGACTTTATTAATTCTGATATTAACGAAACCTACACCAGGTATGCAAAATCTCTTATTCAAGTTGGTGCTAAGTCGGGCGAAGATTTTAATACAGGTCTTCTTTTTGAATTAATTGCATTAAACAATCCTTATGGAAGTGAAAATAAAGTTGATGTTCTTTTGCTTTATAAAAACAAACCTTTTCCCAATTCACAAATTACTATTTTTAATAAAACCGGAAATGAAACTACAATTAGCAAAATCAAAACTAATAATGATGGTAAGGCAATTATTTCTCTTGAAAAAAAAGGAGCTTTTTTAATAAGCGCAGTACATTTTAAAAAATCAGAAATCAAAAATGCTGACTGGCATTCTTTGTGGGCCAGTTTAACCTTTAAAAAATAAAGTTGGTGCGCTCGAAGGGATTCGAACCCCTAACCTTCTGATTCGTAATCAGACGATCTATCCAGTTGATCTACGAGCGCTCAATGTTTGCTTGTAAATAACATAGGTCAATTCATCTTTCTACGGCAAATTGAATCGTTGTTAACACTTGCTATCATCACCGATTGGATTTGTCTTGGGGTGCTGCAAAAAAAAATCGTTCCTAAATGTTCTTCTAGGAATTCCTTACCCTTAATGGCTTTGGTAGTCAGAAGATCAAATAAAAAAGGAGTAGTACCAATGATTAACGAAGATAAGAAAACGAAGAAAATAGTAAGGCAGAAACTAACAGAGAGTTTCATTGCTTCTGTTGAGGGTAAGGATAAGCCACAGGTGTATCTTTTGGAAAATCTTTAGTTTTAACGTGGGTGTACCATTCTTTTTTATTTTTGAATTTTAAAGATTGAGCATATTTTTTTGCTGAATTAAAATGGTTTACTTACTTTAAATGCAAATTCATTTTCAAAGTCTTGATTATTTCTAATCAATCTTCTTATTGAAGTAGAAAAATACCAACTATCAATTAAATTTAAATCAAAGCCTAACTCTAATTTTATAGAATTTGAATAGTCTTCTTTTACAGTATAACTATATTTAGTGTTGGGATCAGATATATAAGATACTTTTACATCTGAATCGGGAGTTAAATTTTCAAAAAACTCAATTCTTCCGTATGGTAAAAAATATCCTTTCTTAATTTTTTTTTTATATTTTGTTAAAGCGCCAATTGAAATGGATTTATTTTTTAAATTTTGTTCTTCAAATCTTAATGCTTGAATATTGCCTGACTCTGAAAAACTTTCAAATTTAGATATACCATAATCAAATCTTCCAAATAATAATGATGTAGAGTTATCTTTGTCCATTATTTTATTAAATTTTATTGAGCTAAAGTATTGCTTAACACCTCTATTCCCCGTTAAAGAGTTGGAAGTGTTAGCTTGCTCAATTCTTGTAAGATCATTCTCAATATATCCATAACCAACTAAACCATCAATAAATGTTGATTTATTGTTATGCCAGCTAGAATAGATTGTTGCACTTTTTGCATCAGAGTTAATTTTAGTACCCAATTGCCCTACATCCGTATCCTGATCTTCTAGTCTAATGGCTATACCAAAAAGAGTATTTTTCTCTATTATTTTATCTATTCCAATTGTTAAGGCATCTGAATCAAATTCTTGATTTACCTTACCTGATTTAACTTTCACTTTACCCTTTTTAAAATACCCTGAACTCCAAATTTTCCATTTTCGAGGCACCATTCCAAATTCATTTTTTAAATATTGTGAAAGAGGTAACTCACTTATAAATTTTTCAATATTTTTATTTGATAGTTTATGCTCTTTGTCGACATCGCCTTTTAAAAGATAAACGTCTAATAATTTACCTTTTAAAAGATAAGCATCTAATAATTTTGCATAGGGGTAGGTATCTTTGTTTGTTGTATCAATATCTATACCTAGATCTTGAAATTTAATATTGTCATTTTTTTTGGTGGTTCGATACCACTCCATTCTTTCTAAAACAGGATAAGTTGATCCATAAATAAATCTTTTTGCACTTTCTGATTGTCCTTCAACTATCCCAACCAATTCTTTATCATCAAAAACATTAAATGGGTTATCAGTAGCTTCAGTAGATGTTATGGATATTGATGCTGCTCCAAAAACTGTAGCAGTACCTCCCATGCCACCATACTCAATGATATATTTGGTAACCTTATTATTGTCGTTTATCATTTCTCCAACAAAATCATTCCACTTACCAAATTTAACATCAGTTGGATCACCATAAACGTGCATATAATCTTCTTGCCATCCATCGCTTGTTGCTCTATGTGAATTTGGCTCACCAGAAACCCAATTTAGATAACTTTGTTCTGAACATCCACTGATTACAGCACCTGTTCCTCCGCTTGCATTTTGACAAGTGTAAGTTTGACCAGCTTCAGGTCCATCCATCCACTTCCATGTTTTTTCAGTTTCACTATCAGATCCCCCAGTCCACGCATTTGCTGAAATTTTTTCTTTTACCCAGGTATTTTCTTGTGCAGAAGTAATAGTTACTAAATAACCAGTAAGTCCATTAAATTTTTGCGCATCACTTTTAGCACCTGTTCTTGCATTAGGCCAAGTAACGGCATCGTCATCATTACCGACAACTCTATAATAATGACCATTAACAGGATTGTAAGAGGCGCCTGTTGGTGTTGCAGAAACCGAAATAGTTGCACTAGAGGTGCTTCCATCACCTTTAAAAGAAAGTGTAGCTAATGCATTATTAACTTCTGCTTGAGTTCCCTCAAAACCAATCTCTGTTCTATTATCTGCTGAACAATTAGCAGGTTCAGAACTAGAATTATCAGCCGTATAACCACAAAATCCATTAATTTGTTCAAGACCCGTAACCGTTGTTATTTTTACAAAACCAGCTGTTGCAGTAATTGTTATAAGTACATCTGTAGAAAAACCACTTACAGAAGGAGTAGTGCCAGTTTCAGAAAGTAATACAAAATCTGAAGTATTGGTTGTTAGAGTTGAAGGAAAAGTGAAACTTGCAGAGTAAACTGCTTTGGTACTAAAAAAAATTATCAAAAAAAAGGTAGTAAAAATAAATTTCATAAATTTTTTAAATCAGCTAAAATTTATTTGAAACTTCTATATTTGCACCATAGTCAGGAGTTTGACTCATCAAAGTGTAATTAGACCCAACAGTAATATCAAAGCCATTTACATTGTTGGTGAATGATAAACTAGTATTGTTAAAATTATTAACATCAAAGACAAATTTCATTTCATCAATTGGAACATAACCTACAGATAAATAAATTTCATTACTGTGGCTTTTGGCAGATTGAAATCTTTCAAAATTTCCAACTAATGACCAACCTGATATGGAAGTGACATCAAAACCGTAACCAATTCTTAAATTATGTTTGGACTTATTATCTACTTTGTAATTATAAACTGTACTTTGATTATTTAGGTAATAGAATTCTGCATCTGATGATGGGCTTAGATCGGCAACATACTCTAGTCGCCCATGGTGATTTATAATTTCATCTTCTTGCCTATCAGTATCCGTTTTATCCAGAAGGATACCAAGGGTTGCTAATGCAGATTTAATATTTTGATCCTTGTAAAGTAATACATCTGTCAAACTATTTGCTATATTAGATCGTTCACTAAAAGCTTTTAGCTTGGTGTACCCTAAATCTAATTTAATACCTGGATTAAGATTTATATCTTCATCAACTATTCTTTTTCCAAAATTAAATGATCCAAAGATCTGTTGACCTTCTCGGTTTCCCTCTAAGGTATTGCCATAAATAACTCTTCTTTGATCAATATCTAGTGAGCTAACTCCAATTAATGTATCGGTGAAAACCTGATTATCTCTAAGTTTAGTGCCGTATAGAGCCAAACTATAAGCATCTGTCTCTAATTTGCTTCCTTTATATCCAATATCAACATTAT
>OJDX01000118.1_pt1 | contig 13323 bp, 19 predicted proteins | sample 1593101 | NCBI WGS metagenome assembly OJDX01 (sample SAMN05416719, study PRJEB24817) | seawater metagenome | isolation source: Sea water | place: Canada:Atlantic | collected 2013-07 | reverse complement strand
GATCTACACTAGATCGCTCGTCGGCAGCGTCAGATGTGTATAAGAGACAGTATAATGGGTGTCTACAGGGTTATTAATCCAATCCCGTATCGCTTCATTAGTCGCATCTTTTAAAGTACGGCTTCCTGAAATTGCAGGGCGAACTTCCGCACCTAGCATTTTCATGCGTGCCACATTAGGCGCCTGACGTGCAATATCAATTTCGCCCATATACACAATACATTCCAAACCTGCTAAGGCACACACAGTCGCCGTTGCTACGCCATGTTGCCCAGCGCCGGTTTCGGCTATAATACGGGTTTTTTTGAGACGCTTGGCCATCAAAATCTGTCCTATTGTATTGTTTATTTTATGCGCTCCCGTATGGCATAAATCTTCACGCTTGAGATATATGTTAGTGTTGTATTTTTTAGACATACGTTTTGCAAAATACAAAGGAGTTGGTCGGCCTACATAATCTTTCAGGAGTTGATCGAACTCCTTTTTGAAATCAGGTTCTGCCATTACCTTCAAATAGTTTTGACGTAATTCTTCTACATTGGGGTATAGCATTTCTGGAATAAACGCCCCTCCAAACTGGCCATAATAGCCTTTTTCATTCACGTGATAACTCATAATAGTTGTTTAAATTTTTCTAAACTTTTTTTATCTTTTTTGGCCGGAGCCACTTCAAATTTACTGTTTACATCTACGGCGTAGCAATAGCTTGCCGCTGTACTTTTTTTGAATTCTTGTAATTGATCGACGTTTTCTAATCCAATCCCACCACTTAAAAAATAAGGTTTTGTAGACGGATAATTTTTTAAAACAGACCAGTTAAAACAGTAGCCATTTCCACCTGATAAAGGCCCTTTAGTATCAAACAAATAAAAGTCACAAACTGTTTCATAGGGGGATAGTACATCAAAATTAAATTCATTTTTAATGGAAAACACTTTGATGACCTCTACATTAAATGCTTGCAGAGATTTGCAAAGTTCAGGCGTTTCTTCGCCATGCAATTGAACTGCTTGCAAATTGTGAGTGTTGATTTTTTCGACAATAGTATCAAAGGAAGCATTGACAAAAACACCTACTTTTTTTATGGAAGGATAGAGGGTCGGGATCGACGCTGACACGTGACGCGAAGAGCCTTCATAAAATATAAAGCCCATATAATCAGGTTTAATCGCAGCAATCGCCTGAATATTATCGTCATACCGCATGCCACATACTTTTAGTTTCATGCGTTTAATAGATTTATAAAATCTGCTGCCGCTGCACCAGGGTTTTCTGTTTTCATAAAATTCTCACCAATTAAAAATCCTTTATAGCCATAGGGTTGTAAACTCTTAATGTCTTCCACGGTACGAATCCCACTCTCAGAAATTTTCACAAATTCGTCAGGGATGAGCCCGCTTAGAGTTCTGCTCGTTTCTAAACTAACTTCAAACGTTTTAAGATTTCGATTGTTTACGCCAATCATATTGAGGGACGGCATGATTGATTTTTGTAATTCGTCCTCGTTATGAATTTCTAATAATACTTCCATTCCTAAACTTTGAGCAAGTCTTGAAAATGCTTGAATTTCGTCGCGACTCAAAATGGCAGCAATAAGTAAAATGACATCGGCACCATAGGCTTTTGCTTCTACAATTTGATAAGTATCAATAATAAATTCTTTTCTAAGTAAGGGTATTTCACAACTTGCTCTTGAATTCAGTAAATCTTCTAAACTCCCTCCAAAATATTTCATATCTGTTAACACGGACATTCCACAGGCTCCGGCAGTTTCATACCCTTTTGCCACGTCTTGGACGTTCAAATTTTGATTGATACAGTCCTTAGATGGTGAACGGCGTTTGTGTTCTGTTATGAGTCCTGATGTGCTATTTATTAGCCGTGTACTAAGTGATGGGGACTGGTGTTCAAATAAAACAGAGTGTTCTAGCTGCTTAATAGGAATCAGTTGTTTTCGAAGTGCGACTTCTGTGTGTTTATCAGTGACAATGCGATCTAAGATACTATTCATTATAGGGCGATTAGTTTAGTGAGACATTTGTTTGCTTTTCCTGAGATAAGGGCTTCTTTGGCTAGTTCATATCCTTCAATATGTGTGAGCTGTTTGGCGGTTGCAATCGCTAAACCAGCATTGGCACACACTACATTATTTTGTGCTTCAGTGCCCTGTCCTCCTATAATTGTTTTAAAAATTTTGGAGGCCTCTGAAACGGTATTTCCTCCGAAAATAGCTTCTTGGGTGTTGTTTTTTAACCCTAAATCTTCAGCTGAAAAGAGCACTTCCGATTTATTTGACACAATCTTAACCGAATTTGTTAGAGAGATTTCATCGTAGCCCCCTAGGTCATGAACAATACTGTAGTTTTTATCCGAGTCTTGATATAGGTAGGAGTAAAGCCGCAAAAGCTCTAAATTAAACACCCCTACCATTTGGTTGTTGGGAGCCGAAGGGTTTACCATTGGTCCAAGCATATTAAAAAAAGTTTTAACTCCTAATTCACGTCGAATGGGTGCTACATTTTTCATCGCTGGATGAAACAAAGGCGCATGTAAAACGCAAATACCTGTAGTGGCAATGGCACGTTCTAAAAAGTCGACATCATTTGAAAAAGTTACGCCAAGCGATTCTAGTACGTTGGACGATCCACATGCAGAAGATACGCCGTAATTCCCGTGCTTAGCAACTGGTATGCCTGCGGCAGCTGTTACAAACGAGGAAAGAGTTGAGATATTAAAGGTATCTTTGCCATCTCCACCTGTACCGCATAAATCGATGGGGTTGTAAGCCGATAAATCCACTGGAAAACACAGTTCTAAAAGTGCATTTCTAAATCCTTTTAATTCTTCCAGGGTGACACTCCGCATCATAAAAACAGTAAGAAAAGAAGCAATTTGACTCTGGTTATAGTCCCCTTTAGAGATATTAATCAAAACCTGTTTCGCTTGTTCAGCAGAAATAGTTTCATGATTAATGAGTCTGTTTAAAATATGTTTCATTTGTTTTTTTTTGATCAAATTAGGAGTTAATCCAGTTTTTTAGGAGTTGTTTTCCTTGAGGAGTGAGTACTGATTCTGGGTGAAACTGTACACCCTTCACATCATATATTTTATGCCTCAAAGACATCACCTGTCCGTTGTTGTCAATTGAAGTAGCTTCCAAAACATCAGGTAGGTTAGCATCTACAACCCATGAATGGTATCGTCCAACCTGTAGAGTTGGTCCCAATTGATCAAATAGAATTTCGTCTTTTACCACAATAGTTACATCTGTGTGAACTCCGTGATATACCTCCTCTAAATTCACAAGTTGCCCTCCAAATACATCCCCAATAGCTTGTTGTCCTAGACATACACCTAGAATACTTTTGTTTGATGCATACCGCTTAATTACAGCATTTAATAAACCAGCTTCTTCTGGGATTCCTGGGCCTGGTGAGAGAAGTATTTTATCGAAATACTCAATATCATCTAAGTCAAACTTATCATTCCTAAGGACTGTTACTTCGCATTCTAGATCTTCTAGGTAATGCACCAGATTAAAGGTAAAGCTGTCGTAATTATCGATGACTACTATTTTTTTCATATTTAAATTGTTTCAGCAAGTTTAATTGCTTTTGTTAAAGCCCCTAGCTTGTTATACACTTCTTGAAGTTCATTTTCTGAACTTGATTTTGAAACGATTCCTGCGCCTGCCTGCCAATGCAGTTGATAGTCTTTACTTAAAAAGGTGCGAATCATAATAGCATGGGTGTAATTCCCATGGAAATCCATAAATCCGATAGCCCCTCCATAAAAGGCACGGCTTGTTTTTTCGTATTTTTCAATGAGTTGCATTGCTTTATGCTTAGGTGCGCCACTAAGGGTTCCCGCTGGAAACGTATCTGCCACAATTTGCATGGTTGGTGTATTTTCTTTAACTGCTCCAATGACTTTGCTGACTAAGTGAATTACATGTGAGAAAAACTGAACTTCTCTATATTTTTCAACAACAACATCTGTGCAGTGTCGGCTTAAATCGTTTCTAGCTAGGTCTACCAGCATGACGTGCTCACTATTTTCTTTTTTATCAGCTACTAACTTCTTTGCCAGTTCAGCATCTTTCAAATCATCTCCTGTTCGCGCAAATGTACCAGCAATAGGGTGAATTTCTGCTTTTTGATTTTCTACAACAAGCTGTGCTTCCGGAGAGCTTCCAAAAATTTTGAATTTACCGTAGTCAAAATAAAACAAGAAGGGGGAGGGGTTAATGCTTCGAAGCGCACGATACACATTAAAATCATCTCCTTTAAAATCTTGTTGAAATTTCTTTGATAAAACCAATTGAAATACGTCACCGCGGTTGCAGTGTTTTTTAGCTAAATCGACATTAGATTTAAAGGCTTTGTCTGTTAAGTTAGAACTGATCTTTCCTTTTGATTTGAAATCATAAGAAGAAAAGCTTTGCATTTTTATCAGATGATCAATAGCCTCTATATTGCTCTCACGTTCAAAGCAATGTGCAAAGAGATAGGCCTCATTTTTGAAATGGTTAATCGCTATAATGTTCTGATAAACGGCATAATACATATCCGGAATTTCAATCGAGTGGTCTTTTTTTGAAATGGTAATATCTTCAAAATACTTAACAGCATCATAAGCTGTAAACCCAAACATCCCATTATTGATAAACTTGAACGTTTTGTCGTTTTGAGTTTCAAATTGCTTGGTAAAGGCATCGATTTCTGCCGTCACCATATCCGATTCTACAGTCTTGGTTTCAAATGTATGGTCAGGGTATGTTTTAGTAATCAGGTTAGCTTCTACTTTTATGGAGGCTATAGGGTTGCAGCAGATGTAAGAAAAGCTATTATCATTGCCGTGGTAGTCGCTACTTTCAAGTAGAATACTATTAGGGAATTGATCTCGAATTTTTAGATACACGCTTACGGGCGATATTGTATCTGCCAGTATTTTTTTATAATGTGTTTTTAGCTTAAAATTTTTCATAAAAAAAAGGCTTGTCGTGAATGACAAGCCTTGGTATTTTGATTTAAACAAACAAAGGGTATATCACGATTTGATTTTTCGAGAGTTCCACCACCAAATATTGTTTAAAGTAAAGTTCATATTGTTTTTATTGATTCAAATGTAATAACGTTTTCTTTAAATGCAAAACAAAAAACTAATATTTTTTAAAATTTTAATTTTACGTTCAAATCAAATTCATCATAGATAGCTTTGTCTTTAAGCCCTTCAAAGAAACTTCCAGACTTATAACTGATGCCGTATTTAGTACGATCAATTTTAAATGAAGTTGATGCACTATTTTCAGTAAGTGCTAAATCGAAAGAAACCTCATTTGTAACTCCTTTGATAGTCATATCTCCTACTACCGTGTAGCCCGATTTGCTTTCAGTAACAGATGTAAATACGAGTGTTGCAGTTTTGTGATTATTTACTCCAAAAAAATCATCTGCTTTCAAGTGTCCATCAAGTTTCTTTTTATAATTTCCTTGAATATCAGTCGTGTTGATAGTCGTCATGTCCATTGCAAATTTCCCGCCTACTAACGTATTTCCTTTAAAATCAAGAGATCCAGTGAGTAAGTTAATAGTTCCTTCGTGTTGCCCAGTAACTTTATAGCCGACCCAGTTGATCACACTCTCAGCAACATTTATGTTTTTAGAATCATTAGTCGTGTAAGCCGATAATACTACAGCAAGTAAAACAAGTGTAGATTTTAATATTGATTTCTTTAAGTTCATGATTAATTTTTAAAATTCAATTACAAATATAGATTTTTTTATATTTTTAAGGCCATATGTCCCTTAATAATTTTCTGTTAATTTTTTAGGCTAGTAGTGGATATTTTATAACTTTAACGGATGAAATACGTTTTAATTCTCATATTGTTTTTCTCTTTTTCTTGCAAGTCAGAGGTCAAAACTGAGGTCAAGCTTACAGCGAACTTACCTCCTTTGGAAATTCATGATTTCTCAGGCGTTGAGCCGTATTTAAACCTAGAGGGACCTAAAACTTATGTTGTTAATTTTTGGGCTACATGGTGTGCTCCCTGCGTAAAAGAGTTGCCGTATTTTGAGGCTATACAAGCCAAATATATTGAAGATGTTGAGGTTATTTTGATTAGCTTGGATTTCCCACGTCAATATGAATCCAAATTAAAACCTTTTTTATATAAACACCAATTGAAGTCCAAGGTAGTTGTTTTAGATGATCCCGACATGAATTATTGGATTCCAAAGGTGGATAGTAACTGGGATGGAGCCATTCCGGTATCACTTATTTATAACAGTTCAAAACGAAGCTTTTATAAGCGTACCTTTGCTTATAACGAGTTAGAAGCAGAGCTCAAGACTTTTTTAACCACTAAATAAAACCTAATGAATGTAATTTATAGCTTATTGATCTTCTTTGCCGCAGTATTAACAACTGATTCGGTTGATAATGGGTATGACATTGGAGACATAGCAACCGACTTTAATCTTGAAAATATTGATGGTAAATTTGTATCGCTTTCCGATTTTAACGATGCTAAAGGGTTTATAATTGTGTTCACTTGTAACACTTGTCCTTACGCGGTTTTGTATGAAGATCGCATTGAAGCACTTAATAAAAAATATGCATCACAAGGCTACCCATTGATAGCTATTATGCCTAACAATGTGCAAACAAAGCCAGGCGATTCAATGAAATCAATGAAGCAAAGAGCCATTGATAAAGGGTTTACATTCCCGTATTTAATGGATGCTGGTCAAAAAATATATCCTCAATATGGAGCTACAAAAACACCTCATGTATACATTTTAGAATCCACGACCCGTGGGCCAGTAGTCAGGTATATTGGTGGGATAGACGACAATTACAAAGATGCCACTTTAGTGAAAACAAATTATGTTGAAGATGCGATTGAAGCGCTTAAGAAAGGCAATTTAATTAAGCAAACGACAACTAAAGCGATAGGCTGTTCTATCAAATTATAACCTCAAATTAGTATTTAATTTAATAAAATATTTTATGATTGAATTATCACAAAAAGATTGGTCCTCTCAGTTGGAAGCCGATTCAGAATCAGTTATTATGGATGTTCGCACCCAAGAAGAGGTGGAGGAAGGAATGATCCCTGAAGCGCTTCACATGGATATATATAATGGACAAAAGTTTATCTCAAGTCTTGAGAAGCTTGATAAATCCTTAGGCTATTATGTGTATTGCAGGTCTGGAAATCGAAGTGCTCAAGCCTGTTCCATAATGGACCAATTGGGTTTTAAGTCGACGTTTAATCTAGTTGGAGGCTTTTTAGGATGGACCGGCCCTTTCGTGACGCCTTAATTATGGGTTTTAGTAAGCTAGGTTATTTCTTTTTAATAGTGATCAGCTTATTAAGCTGTAAAAGTGGTGACTTTAATTCCGTACAGCTTATTACCAATGATGAATTTGAAAGAGTTTCTAAAATTAATGGCATTCAGCTGGTTGATGTTAGAACGGCTGAGGAGTACGCAGAAGGGCATATTTTAAATTCTATAAACATTGATTTTCTAGGTCCTAATTTCGAATTTGACATCAAAAAATTAGATAAAAACTCCCCCATTATTGTGTACTGTCAACGGGGTAGTAGAAGCGCTAAGAGCGCTTTAAAACTACGTTCCAATTCCTTTGTAAAAGTCTATGACTTAGAAGGAGGTTTTTATAAATGGTTGTCTAATGGGGGGAGTGTTAAAAAGTAATATAGTTAATTTAAGCCCACAACGGAGTTGAGTAGGCACCTTGGTTGGTAAGCTCAGCAAGTGTTGTAACAGCCAGTTCTTTGTCATCGTAATAAGTCACTCCAAACCAGTTGCTTTTGGCTTCAATAACTTCAACAGTTATATGTCCGTTTTCCATCATTTCTTGAGTCACAAAAGGCAAGTAAATTTCGCTTTTTTCAAGGTTATCAGGGTTTTCTAAAAACTTTTTAAAGTAAGCTTCGATATAATTAAATATGGACGCATTACAAATCCAGAAATTCATAGATACAGCTGAGTTGGGGTCAAGAATTACTCCCGAGTCTTCATCAATAATTTGTGTATTTTTTTCTAAGATTTTAGTCCGCTCTATAATTGATTTTAAACGCTTGTTTTCTACTTTACAAACGCCTCTAGAAACAGATCCAAATTCAGAAAGAGTATTTTTAAGGCTATATGCTACAAGGGCGAAATTAGAAGAGGATTGATTGTTTTTCATGAATTCAGCCGCCCCTTGAAAAGCATTTTGACCATAATAATCATCCGCATTTATAATTACAAAATCTCCTGAAATAACATTTCTAGCGGTCCAAACAGCATGGGCAGTTCCCCATGGTTTTTCGCGCTCTGTTATTAACGAAACTCCTTTTGGAATGTCTTTTATGTCCTGAACTAAGACATCTAGTTTTACGTTGCCAGGAAGACGTTCTGAAAGATGAGTTTCTAAGAATGTTTTGTTAGCTGATTTGGTAATAACTACAATGTGATTAAAGTTATTTTTTAGTGCATCAGAAATACTAAACTCCATTAGGAATTCTTTTGCTGGACCTAAATCGTCAAATTGTTTTAATTTTCCATAGCGACTACCGCTTCCAGCAGCCATAAGTAATAGGGTCATGTTTTATAAGATTTGTTCAATGCAAAAATATAATATTTATACGGAAGTTAAAATTTATAATTACTCAACTATTTTGATATTTGTTTCTACATCAATTATAAATCGTAATTTTGTTTGTGATAAATCAAATTTTAAGCTCAGATGATGATAAAATATTTAACAGCCTTGGCTACATGTTTTCTTTTGGCTCCCTTTATGTTGGTTGCTCAAATACCTCAGTATTATTCAAATGTTGATTTTAATTTAGCAGGGGATGGCCTAAAAGTAGAACTTTCTAGTTTGTTATTAGACACACATACAAACCTAATCCCTTATACTTCCTCTAATACAGATACTTGGGATGTTTTAAGAATTAGCGATTTAGTGGAAGCTAACTCCAGTAATGTCTTGTTGATTTATGGCTATGATGATTCTGATAGCTCAACCAATAATGATCGTACTCGAGATATTTACTCCAATCAAAGCAGCAATTGTATAGGCTATTGGAACAGAGAGCATGTTTTTGCTAAAAGTCTAGCTAACCCAAGTTTAGTTACAAACCAACCAGGTCCAGGAACAGATGTTCATAATCTGAGAGCTGCTGATTGTCAGATGAATTCTTCTCGAAATAATCGTCTTTTTGTTAGTGGGTCAGGCAACTCTGGCATTTCAGGAAGTTACTTTTATCCTGGAGATGAGTTTAAAGGGGATGTGGCCAGAATTATAATGTATATGTATTTACGTTATCCTTCACAATGTGAGCCATTAAATATAGGGGTTGGAAGTTCTTCTTACTCAACAAACGGGGACATGCCAAATGTGTTTCTAGATTGGAATGAGGAAGACCCTGTATCTGACTTTGAGCGCAACAGAAATGATGTTATATACTCATATCAAGGAAATAGGAATCCTTTTATTGACAACCCCTATTTAGCTTTTAAAATATGGAATGGTCCAGTTCCCTTAGATTCTTGGGGTGTCTTGTCGTCATCTGATTTGTTAACTCAAACTGTATCAGTATTTCCAACAATCACTAACGATTATTTATATATCAAAGGAACTAATCCCTCACAGAGATCAGTCAAAATATTTAATCAATTAGGACAGGTTTTAGAATTTGAACTCAATGGAGATAAAATTGATGTTTCGGGACTTCCTAAGGGATTGTATATTATTAACATTAAAGTCTCGAGCCAATCAAAATTATTTAAATTTTTAGTATATTAATTTTATGAAACAGTTTGTGTTATTTGGATTATTAACTTTAACCACACAATATCTATTGGCTCAAAAGGTATGTTCGGTGGATTATAAAAACCAAGCAGATGTTTCAGTCTTTGTAGTCGACTACGCCAACCAAGCTGATCTAAAAGTTTTCAAGGTTGATTACTCAAATCAGGCAGATGGAAATAAAGGCCTTTGGTTTTTTACGGATTATGAGAATCAATCTGATAAAAAGATTTTCTTTGTTGATTATAAAAACCAATCAGAATTAAAAATCTTCTTTGTTGATTATGCAAATCAAGCAGGGTGGCAAAGTAACTCAAAAAAACACTTACTTTACTGAATCTCGCTCCCTGCTTAGCCCCAATAAAAATATGGTTTTAACTCCACATATACTGGTGAAACTGATGGAATTTGTGAGTTCTAAGTTTATTTATATTTATTTAGTTTAATGAAATCATGAAACCCCATATTCAGTTATCAATAGTGATTCCCGTATTCAATGAAGAAGGGTCTATAATACCATTGGTTACTTCTATACATAAGGCGCTTAATGACAAAAGTTATGAACTTATTTTTATAGATGATTGCTCTACGGATTCTACGTTACTTACAATAAACTCGCTTCAAGATTCACGTATTAATCTTATTGAATTTGATTCCAACAATGGGCAAAGTTCAGCTCTTGCAGCTGGTATTAAGTTGGCCAGAGGGACTTATATAGTAACAATGGATGGTGATTTTCAAAATGACCCATCTGATATTCCAAAAATGATCAAACTGATTTCTAGTGAAAATTTAGATATGGTTATAGGAATTCGTCATAATCGACAAGACCCCCTACTTAAAACAGTTCCTTCCAAAATTGCAAATTTTATAATCAGAACAACCACTCAACTCAAAATAACGGATTCCGGTTGTGCCTTAAAAGTAATGACTTCTAAAACAGCTAAAAATATTCCATTGTATGGAGAACTGCATAGGTTTATGGCATTGAATGCACATATTAATGGCGCTCGAATAAAAGAAATCCCGATCATTCACCATCCACGAACTCAAGGTATTTCTAAATATGGATTAGGCAGAACCTATAAAGTAATAAAAGACCTAATTATGATTATTATTAAGCACAAAATGCTAAAGTCTTAATGTAGTTGTCATATCATTTAAAACAAACGGCTTGTTTCGAAAATTAATAGTAATTTTAAATTCTAAATGATCGAATGTCATCACCAATTAAAATAATAGAATGCCCACGAGATGCTATGCAAGGCATTAAGGCGTTTATTCCCACAGCTCAAAAGGTTCAGTATCTTCAGTCCCTGCTTAGAGTTGGTTTTGATACAATTGATTTTGGTAGTTTTGTTTCCCCTAAAGCCATTCCTCAAATGGTGGATACTGGAAAGGTTCTATCTCAATTAGACCTCAGTAAAACTTCGAGTAAATTGTTGGCTATTGTCGCGAATAGCCGTGGTGCATTAGCCGCCGCAACTCACAAAGAAATTGACTTTTTAGGGTATCCGTTTTCCATCTCTGAGAACTTTCAGATGAGAAACACACACAAAACTATTAATGAGTCCATAGACACTTTACAAGATATTCTATCTATAGCTGATGCTCATGACAAACGTTTAGTTGTGTATTTATCTATGGCGTTTGGCAATCCTTATGGAGATCCTTGGAATGTTGATATAGTAGGGGAGTGGACCCAACGATTAAATGTGATGGGTGTGGAAATTTTATCCTTAAGTGATACAATAGGAAGTTCAACTCCAGACTCTATTTCCTATTTGTTTAAAAACTTAATCCCTGCCTACAACCACATTGAGTTTGGAGCCCACTTACACACAAATCCTTTACATTGGCATTCTAAAGTGGAGGCTGCCTACAATGCTGGATGTGTGAGGTTTGATGGTGCCATTCAAGGGTTTGGAGGGTGTCCAATGGCAAAGGATCAACTTACAGGCAATATGCCAACAGAAAAGTTACTATCCTATTTTACAGCTAAAAAAGCACAGCTAAATCTTAACGCTCTTAGCTTTGAAAGTGCTTATAATGAGGCTACAAAGATTTTTTCAGTATACCATTAAATTTTATCGTCCAAAATTTTTATTTAGAATCATTCTACATTATATTTGCTCATCTATTTAGAATGATTTTAAATAATAAAGGTAATGAAAGACCACTATGACGATATAAATGTAATCCATTACAACGATTTTGGTATTGCATTTAACTGGAAACAAAATACATTTTCCACCAAGAACAAAATTCAATTAGTTTTTAAAGACACAGGAATCCTCCTCTCAAAGTCTGAAGTATTATCTTTTAAGTCAGACATTGAATATGTAATGTGTAACGGATGTAATTGCAAAGAAAAATGTAAAAATTTAATCCCTTCTCCCTGTGAATATATAAGTTTTTCGATGTCTGATTCTGAACTCATATCATTAATTGACTTGTTAGCTGGCGTTTGCTTTAGTATAGAGTTGACTGAGATCCTTGAAAATATTATTTAAAATAATTCTAAATAAGCTTGTATACTTTAACTTTTGGTATTAAATTTGGCAAAAATAAATTACACTATTTTAAATAAGTCTAAATAAGAATTAAAACAACAATTATGAAATTTTATTACAATTCAATTAAATTATTTGCTGTATCTATGTTAGTTGCAACAAATTTCTCATGTTCAAGCGATGATGATTCTAGTGATTCACCTGTATTAGTATATGGATGTACTGATCTTAGCTCAGTTAATTATGACGCTAATGCTAATACCGATGATGGTAGCTGTGTTACTACTCCTGATTCATACGTATTTGAAAGAGGTGGTGAAACTACTGTTAGTTATGGTGGTCAAACTGCCCGATTAGATATGGCTGCCTCTTTATTTGGTAAACTTAATGACGAAAATGTTTCTGGTGCTGATCTTCTTCAAATGTTTGAAGACGGAACCGGTTTTACAGCTGATAATGGTGCTTCTCAGGGAGAAATTGATGCCATTGAAGCGTTAAATAACTCAGGTAAAAAATTAGGAAATAAGACAGCTGCTTATGGTGACGCATCAGTCCAGCCTAAAATTGCAGGATTTTTGACTGAATATGCAGATAATGTTTCTACCAATTTTAATGTTGATGCCTCAGTAGGTGTTGCAGGATCTCATACCGGTTCTGGAGGAAGAACTGTTCGAATTAACGAAAAAGGAATGGAGCTAAACCAAGTGTTTGCTAAGTCACTTATAGGTGCTTTAGTTATGGACCAGGTTGCTTATGGTTACCTAAGCGAAGTTAAAATTGGAGATGATGTTGATAATGACGCTTCAGCATTAGGAGCGGGAGAATATACAACCATGGAACATCATTTTGACGAAGGTCTTGGATATGTTTACGGACAAGAGTCGGATATTACTACTGCAGCTACACCACAAGGAAATGGTATTCTATTTAACAACTGTCTCTTATACACATCTCCGAGCCCACGAGACTAAGGCGAATCTCG
>OJDX01000117.1_pt1 | contig 13361 bp, 10 predicted proteins | sample 1593101 | NCBI WGS metagenome assembly OJDX01 (sample SAMN05416719, study PRJEB24817) | seawater metagenome | isolation source: Sea water | place: Canada:Atlantic | collected 2013-07 | reverse complement strand
ATCTACACTAGATCGCTCGTCGGCAGCGTCAGATGTGTATAAGAGACAGAATTTTATATATCCGGAAATTTTTATAGCAATTTCTATTTTAGGATTGTTAATGGTTGGAGTTTTTAAAACCAATAGTTTTAATTTAGTTACTAAGCTTACTTCGTTTATGCTTTTGATAACTATACCTATAGTTTTTTTGAATAGCACTGTTTCGATGAAGCTATTTTCAAATAACTACATAGTCGATGAATTGTCTTCTTTTTTAAAAATACTTATTTTGGGGTCTAGTGCTTTTGCGTTATTTTTTACTGATCAGTATATAAAGAAAAATAAATTAGATAAATTTGAATATCCAGTATTGATTACAACAGCTATACTTGGAATGTTTGTGATGGTCAGTTCAAATAATTTAATTGGCCTGTATCTTGGAATTGAGCTTCAGTCTCTTTCTCTTTATGTTTTGGCTTCATTAAATAGAGATTCTACAAAATCTACAGAAGCCGGTGTTAAGTATTTTGTTCTAGGAGCTTTGTCTTCTGGTTTGCTTTTGTACGGTTGTTCTTTAGTTTATGGATTTACAGGATCTACAAACTACTACGTCATTGCGGAAAACTTTTCTGCTGACAATATTGCTTTATTATTTGGTCTTGTCTTTATATTGATTGGATTGGCTTTTAAAATATCTGCTGTTCCATTTCATATGTGGACACCAGATGTTTATGAGGGTGCTCCTACTTCAGTAACAGCATTTTTTGCATTAGCTCCAAAAGTCGCTGGCTTTGGAGCAATTATAAGAATTTTATATATTGCTTTTGGAAATGTTTTTGATGAGTGGCAGTCTATCTTGATCTTCATATCAGTAGCATCTATGATTTTGGGAGCTGTTGCTGCCATTGGGCAAACCAACATTAAAAGACTTATGGCCTATAGCAGTATTAGTCATATGGGCTATGGTCTTGCAGGGTTAGCCACTGGAATTAACGAAGGTGTGACAGCTTCTGTTCTTTATATTTTTCTTTATGTTGTAATGAACATCGGAAGCTTTGCCTGCATTCTCATTATGAAGAGAAAAGATATTTATTTAGAAAACATTAGAGACCTTTCTGGGTTGTCCAAAAATCATCCTCTTGTAGCTTTTTGCTTAACAGTAATGCTTTTTTCTTTGGCGGGTATTCCTCCGTTAGCTGGATTTTTTGCCAAATTTTATATTTTTATGGCTGTAGTTAAGGCGGATTTAATTATTTTAGCCGTAATTGGATTGGTAACTTCAGTAATTTCAGCGTTCTATTATTTGAGAATTATTAAAATAATGTATTTTGACCCGGAGCAAGAAAAGTTCGATCCAATCTCAAGCAAAGGCGTTAAAATTTCTTTGGCACTTTCAACCTTGCTAATATTATTTTATTTCTTGAATCCCTCTATACTAAATTTTTTCGTTAACCTTGCATCAAAGTCAGTTCAATAAAATTAATGACCAAGACAATTTTTTATTTTGATAGCGTTAACAGCACCAACGATGAAGCTAAGAAATTAGTTGAAAATCATAAAGTTATGTCAGGTTTAGTGATTAGTGATCACCAAAAAAAAGGTAGGGGAAGGTTTGGCAATAATTGGGTATCCATGAAAGGAAATTTTATGGGGTCTGCTTTCTTTCCTGTTCGTAATTACAATTCTATTGACAGGTTGCAGTATAAAGTTTTAAAAACCCTTCTTAATTTATTTGTCAAAATTACCAAAAAAAATAATTTTAAAATTAAGAAACCTAACGATATTCTTATAGGAGATAAAAAAGTATGCGGAATACTCATTGAAAGCTTTGTTAACAATAATAAACTATTTGCTATCATTGGAGTGGGGGTTAATTTGATAAAAAATCCAATTCTTAAAAAGTATAAGGCAACTAATTTTAAAAAAGAGTTTAACAAATCAATAAACGTATTAGAATTTTCTAGAATTTTAAATCAAGAAATGAAAAAAACTATTATATGATTTTAATTGGAGATATAGGAAATACACAGTCTAAGTTTGCTCATTATAACAAAGGCAATAACAAGATATTTAAATTAAAAAATTTTAATACTTCCGATATAGAAAAAAATAAAGATTTTACAAAATTTGTTAATAATACAAAATTTACAAATGCTGTTATTACATCAGTAGTTCCAAAGGTTTTTTTGAAAATTAAATCTGTATTGAAAAAAAAAAATATAAAATGTTATGAGATTTTAGATAAAAAGTTAAAAAACCCAATTAAAATTAAGATTAGAAAGCCTAAGCAGTTAGGTTCTGATAGGTTAGCAAATGTATTTGCAGCTAACCAACTTTATAAATCTAATTGTATTGTGATTGATTTTGGCACAGCAACCACTTTTGATATTTTGTCTAAAAATGGAATTTATAATGGAGGGTTGATTACTCCTGGTGTTAGACTCTCTTTATCTACACTAAGTTCATTAACCGCACTGTTACCATTAATAAAGCTAAAGAAAACGAAGCAAATTATAGGAAAAGATACTATTTCAGCTATCAATTCAGGAGTTTATTGGGGCTATGTGGCAATGATTGATGGATTGTTAAAAAAAATTATATCAACTACTAAAAAAAAATATAAAGTAATTTTAACTGGTGGTTTGGCACATATTTTTTCAAATTCACTTCAATACAAATCGACAATCAATACAAACATCACCCTACAGGGTGTTGTTGAAATCATTAAATACAATAAAAGATTATTTTAAATATGACGCAAGATAAAAATGAATTAGTTTTCTGTCCTCTGGGAGGAGCTGGTGAGATCGGCATGAATATGAATTTGTATGGCTATGGATCTCAAGATGAAAAAAAATGGATTATGATAGATATTGGAGTTGGATTTACGGACGATTCCGTTCCGGGAATAGATTTGATGGTTGCTGATCCTGATTTTATTGTGCAAAGAAAAAAAGATTTATTAGGAATCTTGTTAACTCATGCTCATGAAGACCATATAGGAGCTATTGCGCACCTTTGGCCATTATTAGAATGTCCAATATACGCAACTCCTTTTACTGCTTCTTTAATTAAAGAAAAACTAAGAGAAAAAAGAGTTCAAGTAGGGGACAACCTTAAAATCATTCAATTAAATGGAAATGTAAATTTAGGTCCTTTTGATATTGATTATGTATCGCTTACACATTCTATACTAGAGCCTAATGCCCTTTCTATAAAAACTCCTGCTGGTACATTATTTCATACAGGAGATTGGAAATGTGACAGTGAGCCTTTGATTGGTGAAAAAATGGATGAGGGTAAACTTAAAGACATAGGGGACAAGGGTGTTCTTGCTATGATTTGCGATTCTACCAATATATTTTCAGAAGGTAGATCAGGTTCTGAAAAAGATGTTCGTGATAGCATGATGACTATTATGGAAAATATTAAAAATAGAATTGTTGTTACTACTTTTGCCTCTAATGCCTCAAGAATGGAAACAGTTTTTAAATGTGCTGAAAAAGTAGGAAGGCACTTATCTTTAGTGGGCAGATCGATGCACAGAATTTATAACACAGCACGAGATTGTGGTTATCTACAAGATATTAAGCCACCATTAGATCCAAGGGATGCAAAAAAAATTCCAAGAAATAAGATTGTTTATCTTTGCACTGGTAGTCAAGGAGAGCCTATGGGAGCTATGAATAGAATAGTAAATGAAGAGCATCCAGATGTATTTTTAGACAAAGATGATACGGTTATTTTTTCTTCAAGAATTATTCCTGGGAACGAAAAAAAATTATTTAAAATGCATAATATACTGGTCAAAAGAGAAATAAATGTACTATCTGAAGACAATGCTTTCATTCATGTTTCTGGCCATCCTGCAAGAGATGAAATGAAAGACATGTATAGTTGGATTAGACCTAAAATAGCAATTCCTGTTCATGGTGAACATCGTCATCTAAAAGAGCATTATGATTTTGCAAAACTACAAGGAGTTAAACACCCAGCACTAATAGAGAATGGAGATATAATTAAAATATATCCTGGAGAACCAAAAATTATAGACAAGGTTCATAATGGAAAAATGCTAGTGGATGGGAATAGACTGATAGATGAGGATTCAAGATTTTTAAAAGATCGAAAAAATATTGCTAGCAATGGATTGATGGATGTAACTTTGCTTATATCTAAAAAGGGTCAGTTAGATCGAAACCCTATTATTAATTTAAGAGGTTTGCCATTAAATGATGAGGAGTTTGATGAAATTTTATACGACCTTGAAGATGAGATAGTTAATATTACTAGCACCTACTCTCTGAATAATAAAAAACAAGAAAAAAATTTAATAGACGGGCTAAAATCTAATCTGAAAAAAATTATTTATAGCAAAACTAAAAAAAGACCTTACACCAATATAATTCTAATTCGTTTATAGGCATGTCCATAGGAGGTGGTTTTGTAATTTTTGTAGTTATCTGGATGGTAGTGCTATTCATGATTTTACCAATAAAAATTTCCTCGCAAATTGAAAATGACAATATCGCCCCAGGAACCGATCCTGGCGCTCCCTCCAATCCTAATATAGTTAAAAAATTCTTAATAACCACTCTGGTTTCAGTAATAATATTTGCGATTATTATTCTTTTGACATATTTTGAAATTATAAATTTAAGAGAATATTTTTCACAACAATGAAACTATCAAACTTTTTTTTACCCATTCTTCGAGACGTTCCATCAGATGCCACAATAAAATCACATCAACTAATGCTTAGATCTGGGATGATAAGGCAGTCTGCTTCAGGAATCTATTCATGGCTACCCCTTGGCTTTAAGGTGTTAAAAAAAATAGAATCCATTGTAAGGGATGAGCAAAATAAAGCTGGTGCTCAAGAGATGCTGATGCCCACTATTCAATCTGCAGATTTATGGAAAGAAAGTGGACGTTATGACGGTTATGGATTGGAAATGTTAAGAATTAAAGACAGGCAAGATAGAGAGCTTTTGTATGGCCCAACCAACGAAGAGCTTATTACACAAATTTTTAGAGACAATGTAAAGTCTTACAAGTCATTGCCGTTAATCCTTTACCATATTCAATGGAAGTTTAGAGACGAAATTAGGCCCCGTTTTGGAATTATGAGATGTAGAGAATTTTTAATGAAAGATAGTTATTCTTTTGACGAAAATAAAGAGGGTGCCATTATTTCATATAACAAGATGTTTTACGCCTACCTTAAAACTTTTGAGCGCTTAGGTTTAAAGGCAATCCCTATGGCAGCAGATACTGGCCCTATTGGAGGAGATCTTTCCCATGAGTTTATAATCTTGGCGGATACTGGAGAAAGTCAAATTTTTACAAGCAAAAAAATATTAGATTTGAAGATCAGTGATTTTGAGAATGATTCAAAAAGTTTAGCAAAAATGGTAAAATCGTACACAGATATATATTCCGCTACAGATGAAAAGTTTAACCAATCTGATTTTGACAAATCTGTAGAAAAAAAAGATCAGCTTATAACAAGGGGAATTGAAGTTGGTCACATCTTTTATTTTGGAGACAAGTATTCTAAGCCTATGAAGGCACTGGTAAACTCCAGTGAGGGAAAAAATATAACTGTAGAAATGGGCTCCTATGGCATTGGCGTTTCAAGATTAGCTGGAGCAATTATAGAAGCTAATTATAAAGAGAATGTTATGAAATGGCCTACTAGCGTAACCCCGTTTCATGTAGCCGTTATATACTTAGGTAAAAAAAATGATGAAGCTTTAAAGAAAAAAACTTCTGATGTTTATGAGAAGTTATTAAATAATTCTTTTGAAGTCCTTCTGGATGATACTGACGAAAGTCCAGCCAGTAAATTTAAAAATTTTGATCTCATTGGGATACCTTATCAGATCATTATAGGCGCAAAACAAAGTGGTGATGAGTTTGAATTTAAAGAGCTAGGAGAAGAAAAGGAAATTATTAATCTTGATATTATTATAAACAAATTAAAGAAAATATATTTCAATTGATAACACAGTCAGAGCTTCTTATTATTAAAAGATACCTAAAACCCAAGAAAAAAGAAGGCATTCTTAAGATCATTTCAATTTTTTCATTTTTGGGGATTGGCTTGGGTGTAGCTACCCTAATTATTGTCATGTCTGTTATGAATGGTTTTCGATCCGACTTGATTGGAAAGCTCCTGTTATTTCAGCCACACATTTTAATTTATGAATTCGATAGTTTTGAAAAAAACAAAAAAAAAATTGAAGGAATCTTAAGCAAGAATAAAATCAATCATCAAAGCATAAAACTTTCCTATAGTATTCAAGGATTGGTTATTAGTCAGGGAATAAATAAGGGAACTAATATTAGAGCAATTACTAAAAATGATTTTTTATCTGATGAGTTAATTAAAAAAAGCATTATTGAAGGTGAATTAAAAAATTTTGAAAACAATTATGCCTCTATAGGTTCCAATTTTGCAGCAGATTTAGGTGTTACGGTGGGGGACAAGATTACAATTTTATCTTCCACAACAGAAAGCACCCCATTTGGAAACATTCCAGAGCAATTTGATTTTGTTGTAGGTTCGATATTTCATTCTGGCATTTATGAGTTTGATAGCAACTTTATTTTGATAAATGCAGAAAGCTCTCCTGATTTTTTAAAAAAACAAGGTGCTAATAAAAATATAGAATTAAAGCTTAATAATCCTGATCAAGCCCAAAAAGTTAAAGATCTTTTAGAGGAAAATAAATTTAAAGTTTTTTCATGGATTGATAATAACAAAACTTTCTACGATGCTTTGTTGGTAGAAAGAAACGTTATGTTTATTATCTTAACTTTAATTATAATAGTTGCAGCTTTTAACATAGTCTCAGGACTAACAATTCTTGTTAAAAACAAGACAAAAGAAATTGCCATATTAAAAACAATTGGTTTTTCCAGCCTATCAATAAATAAAATATTTTTTATAACAGGATCTTTTATTGGAGCAGCAGGAACTTTGTTTGGCGTCGTTTTGGGTGTTTTGTTTTCTTATAATATCGAAAGTGTACGAATTTTTTTAAGTAATGTTTTAAATATAGAGATATTTCCAGCAGAAATATATTTTTTAAGCAAAATGCCTAGTGAGATTAACATTCCAACCATTTTAACTATTTCTGGTATAGCTCTGGCTATTACTTTTTTGTCATCAATTATTCCATCGATTAAAGCTTCAAAAATAAATCCAATCCAATCTTTAAAGTATGACTGATAATTTTTTAAATATTTCTGCTTTAAGCAAATCTTACACAGACAATAATGAAAAAATAAATGTTTTGTCAGATCTCAATTTAACATTGGCAGATAATTCAATTGTCTCTCTATTGGGCCCTTCCGGTTCAGGAAAAAGTACATTGTTGCACCTTTTGGCACTCCTAGATAAGCCAAATTCTGGTGTAATAAAATTTAACAATACTGACCTTACTAGCTTGTCAGATTTTGAAATGACCATTTATAGAAGAAATGAAATTTCTATAATTTATCAGAATAATAATTTGATTTCAGATTTAACAGCACTAGAGAATGTAGCTATTGCAAACATTTGCAAAACTAATGATAAAAAAAATGCAAACATATTAGCAAAGAAACTGCTGGTAGATTTTGGATTGGAAAATAGGGTAAATCATTTTCCCTATCAGATGTCTGGAGGAGAACAGCAGAGAGTTGCTATTGCTAGAGCAGTTATCAATGAACCAAAATTAATTTTTGCAGATGAGCCAACAGGTAGCCTGGACCAAAAAAATGCGGATCTAGTTTTGGACTACCTATTTCAATTAAGAAAAAAAAATCGTTTGATTGTAATTGCAACCCACAATAGAGATTTAGCCAACAAAACAGATTTAAGATTAACTTTATCAGATGGCAATGTTAAAGTTGATTCTTAATGCCTGAAAATAATCATTTTAATCACTTTAAAGTTCATACTCAGTATTCAATATGCGAAGGTGCTTTAAAAATTGTTGATCTAGCAGAGCATTGCGCATCTAATAATATTTCTTCAGTAGGTATTTCTGACTCTTTTAATATGTGCGGTGTTTTGGAATTTTCTCAAGAAATTTCAAAAGTAGGATGCCAGCCTATTATAGGCACTCAAATAAATTTTTCTTTCTCAGAAAATAATCTGGAGAAGATGGGTAAAATTTCTCTTATAGCCAAAAATAAGGCTGGTTACAAAAATTTGTTAAAACTTTCCTCAAGTTCTTATCTTTCTATAAAAAAAAACGAAGACCCTCATTGCGATATCCAGGAATTAATTGACAATTCTGATGGTTTGATAGTTTTGTTGGGAGCAAGCCGCTCCTTACTATCCTCTCTGATATTGGAAAATAACATTTCAGATTCTGAACTTCTTCTTCAAAAAGTTCAAAAGTCTTTTAAGGATAATATTTATCTGGAAATACAAAGGCACAATGAATCTCATGAGCAAGCCTTAGAATCTCAACTTCTTAATTTTAGTGAAAAACTTTCTATTCCAATAATAGCTACGCACGAAGTTTTTTATTTAAAAAAAGACATGTACGAAGCTCATGATGCTTACATTTGTGTTGGTCAAAAAACTTACGTAAATGACATTAAGCGTCTAAGATATTCTGAAGAACATTATTTTAAATCAGATTCTGAAATGACAGAACTTTTTTCCGATTTACCAGAAGCCATAGAAAATAACAAAAATTTATTTTTTAGATGCAACTACAGACCTTTGACTAGCAAGCCGATGCTACCAAATTTTAATACAGAATCTTCCAATGTTAATGACGAACTTAAAATTAATGCAAATAAAGGCTTGGAAGACAGACTTAAGAATTTTATCTTAATTAATATAGCTGATGAGGAGCAAAAGCTTGCAACAAAACAAAAATATGTAGAAAGACTGAATTATGAAATTGAGATGATTTCTAAAATGAAATTTTCAGGATATTTTTTAATTGTATCGGATTATATTAAATGGGCTAAAAGTAATAATATTCCTGTAGGACCAGGAAGAGGATCTGGTGCAGGATCATTAGTTGCCTGGTGCTTATCCATAACAGACCTTGATCCTATTAAGTTCGGTTTGATTTTTGAACGATTTCTAAATCCAGATAGAATTTCAATGCCAGATTTTGATATAGATTTTTGCCAAGAAGATCGTGATAAAGTTATTAATTACGTTAAAGACAAATACAAAAACAAGGTTGCGCAAATAATTACTTTTGGAAAACTTCAGGCTAGAATGGCTTTGCGTGATATTGGTAGAGTTATAGGTTTGCCGTATGGACGCGTAGATCAATTATCTAAAATGATTCCCTTTGATCCTTCAAGACCCTTAACGCTAGCAGAATCTGTTGCCATGGAGCCAAGACTGCAAGAGGCACAAAAAGAAGATCCAACGATTGAAAAACTTATTAATTTAGCCTTGAAGTTAGAAGGTTTGTTTAGAAATATTGCAACCCATGCTGCAGGAATTGTAATTGGTGATAAAAATTTAACAGAAATAGTTCCGCTATATAAAGACCACGATTCTAGCATTCCTATTCCCGTAACCCAATTTGATATGAATTGGTCTGAGCAAGCTGGATTAGTAAAATTTGATTTTTTAGGATTAAAAACGCTTACAGTTATTAAAAAAACAATTGAGCTAATAGAAAAAGATAATCAAAAGCTAGATATAGAAAAAATTCCACTAGATGATAGCAAAACATTTGAACTTCTTAGCTCAGGAGAGACAATGGGAATTTTTCAGCTGGAAAGCGCCGGCATGAGAGAGGTTTTAAAACAAATGATACCTAATAAATTTGAAGATATTATTGCATTAGTAGCTTTATACCGGCCTGGTCCCATGCAAAATATTCCTGCGTATAATAATCGAAAACATGGATTGGAAGAGCCTGATTACCTTCATCCTAAAATCGAGAGCATTTTAAAAGAAACTTATGGTGTGATTATTTATCAAGAGCAAGTTATGCAAATTGCTCAAGCTTTGTCAGGTTTTTCAGCTGGAAAAGCAGATATTTTAAGAAAAGCAATGGGTAAGAAAAAATCAGCTGAAATGGATAGGCAAAAAAAAGATTTCATTGAGGGTGCTATTAAGAATGACATTCCAAAAGAGCAGGCTGTTTATATATTTCAGTTAGTAGAGAAATTTGCACAGTATGGATTTAACAAAAGTCATGCAGCAGCCTATGCTTTAATAGCTTATCAAACAGCTTATTTAAAAACACACTATCCTTTAAGTTTTTTTTCAGCATCTATGAGCATGGAGATGTCTAATACTGATAAGCTAAATCAGTTTTATGAAGAACTAAAAAGACTTTCTATAAAAATACACAATCCATGTATCAATCATTGTTTTGCAGATTTTGTTCCAAAAGATAACACAATTTTTTATGCATTATCAGGAATTAAAGCGGTAGGATTTGAGGCAATATCTAATGTTATCAAGGAGAGAGAGGAGAGTGGAAAGTTTTCATCCATGGAGGACTTTCTTAAGAGAGTAAGCAGTAAGGACATAAACAAGTTGCAACTTGAAGGTCTTATCAAAGCAGGTGCATTTGATTGTATTGATAAAAATCGTAGTAAACTTTATGAGAATGTTCCAGAAATTATAAAGCAATCAAAAAGTTATGACGAAAATCTTCAGGTAGATCAGATTAATCTATTTGAATCTCAGACAAATGATAATTTTAAAATTAATTTTATTGAACACCCTGCATGGGATGAGCCTGAAAAAATTAAAAGAGAATTCGAGTCTATTGGTTTCTTTGTTAGTGAACATCCATTAAAAAATTATAAACATATTTTAGATAATTATAGCGTTGTTCAATTTCAAAATTTTTCAGATAATAAAAATATCAATGAATGCATGTTGTCAGGCACAGTCATGGCTATACAGGAAAAAAAAACTGCAAAGGGTATGCCTTTTGCAATAGTTAAGTTTAGCGATTTAAGTAGAATGTTTGAGTTTTTTATTTTTTCAGAAGTGTTGGTTACCAATAGAGAAAAGCTGTCTGCAGGAAAGTCTTTTTTAATAAATGTTAAAAGAGAAATGCTCAAAAGTGGAATTGAAAGAACAAATGTTACAAAAATTTTTTTAATTAATGATATTTCTGAAAAGAAAATAGACAATCTCGATGTTACAATTAATAAGTTGGATGATATTGGAAGTTTAAAAAATCAGCTTTCCAAAAACGGAAAAACAGCAGTATCCTTATCTCATGTTGATAATGGTAAAAAAATGATTTTTAACCTTAAAAACAAAAGAACTGTTACCCTAGAATCGATCAAAACCATTGAAAATGAAGGTTTTTTAACAAAAATTAATAATTAATAACCTTGATTTAAATTTTCATTCTTTTATAAGATCTTAAAATTTCGCACGAAGGAAATGGCGTAAGCCCCCGGTCCTGAAAAGGTAGTTTCTTCGGTGGATTAACCGGAAATATTATATGAACTTACCAAGCGTAACAATTAAAGACCTTTTAGAAGCTGGAGTACATCTGGGTCATAAGACTTTTAGATGGAACCCAAAAATGAAACCTTTTATTTTTGGAGAAAAAAACTCAGTACATATTATCGACTTATCTCAAACCTTAGAACTTTTGAACAAGGCTCTTTTAGAGCTACATAGATGCGCATCTAGCAATGGAAAAATTCTTTTTGTTTCGACTAAAAAACAAGCTTCAGAATTGGTTGCTAATGTAGCAAAAGAAACAAATAATTTTTATGTAAATCATAGATGGCTTGGTGGGATGTTAACGAACTGGAACACAATCAACAAGTCAATCAAAAGATTAAAAAAAATTGAAGAAGATCTAAAGTTGGAGGATACTGGATTTACCAAGAAAGAGCTTATTAAAATGAGCATGGAAAAAGAAAAATTGGATCGATCATTAGGTGGAATTTCCAATATGAAAAAACTTCCAGATATGATTTTTATCATAGACACGAACATAGAATCTTTAGCAGTGCTAGAAGCAAAAAAATTGAATATTCCAATAGTCGCCGTTGTAGATAGCAATTCAAACCCAGAGTTTATTGATTTTCCCATTCCAGGCAATGACGATGCTAGACGATCTATAGATTTATATTGTGATCTTGCATTAAAAACCATTCAAGATGCACAATCAAAAATGAGTGTAGATAAAGATCAAGAACCAAATATTTCTGAAAAAATATCGGAAGTTAAGCAGGAATCAAAACCTGAAGTGTCTTTAGAAATTGATAAAAAGTTAATTAATTAATTTTTTCATGAGCATTTTTGACAAAGTAAAAGAATTGCGTGACCTTACAGGTGCAGGAATGGTTGACTGCAAAAACGCTCTTTCTGAGAATAATGAAGATATTGATTTGGCAATTGAGTATTTAAGAAAAAAAGGAATTGCAAAAGCTGCAAAGAAATCCGACAGAAGTGCTGCAGAAGGTCTAATTACTGTTATTAAATCTCCAAAGAGAGCATCTATAGTAGAAATAAATTCTGAAACAGATTTTGTTGCAAAAAATCCGGAATTTAATTCTTTTTGCGAACAGGTTTCAAGTCTGTGTCTGGAATCGGATAACCTAGAATCTTTGAAAGAAAAGAAGACTGATAAAAATTTAACCGTTTCCGAAACCTTGGTAAATTTAATTGCAAAAATTGGTGAAAATATCAAAATAAGAAGATTCAAAAATATTGATTACAAGTCTCAAATATCCACTTACATTCACAATAAACAAAATGATAATTCTGGTAAGTTAGCAGTGCTTTTGTCTTACACATCTGACAATCAAGATTTAAACAAAGATTTTGCTAACCAGCTGTGTATGCATATAGCGGCCATGTCACCGCAGTCATTAGATGAAAAAGGTATTAGTCAAGAGTTTTTAGAGAATGAAAAAAAAATTATGAAAGATCAGCTGCTAGAAGAGAAAAAAAAGCCAGAAATGATTGAGAAAATTATTTTAGGAAAAGTTTCTAAAATTATTAAAGATAATACTCTGCTAGGACAGAAATGGGTTATCAACCCTGAGCTAACAGTGCAGCAGGCAATTGACGGTTTTGTAAAAGAAAGCAAATCCTCATTTTCAATAGAAAATTTTGTTAGATACAAGGTTGGAGAGGGTATTGAAATTAAGAAATCTGACTTTGCTAATGAAGTTAAAGATTTAACCAACTAGGTTTGCACCATGAGTACTAACTCCAATCTCATTCCTTTTGAAACCAAGATGCAAAATACCCTTCAGAGTCTGACACAGGACTTATCAACCATAAGAACAGGTAGAGCGCATGTGTCTATGCTAGATTTAATTAAAATTGAAGTCTACGGACAAAAAATGCCAATTAATCAACTTGCAACAATTTCTGTCTCTTATACACATCTGACGCTGCCGACGAGCGATCT
>OJDX01000109.1_pt1 | contig 13650 bp, 16 predicted proteins | sample 1593101 | NCBI WGS metagenome assembly OJDX01 (sample SAMN05416719, study PRJEB24817) | seawater metagenome | isolation source: Sea water | place: Canada:Atlantic | collected 2013-07 | reverse complement strand
ATCGCTCGTCGGCAGCGTCAGATGTGTATAAGAGACAGAAATATTATTAAGAGCACCAACATTACATCAACAAATGGAGTTACATTTATCTCTGCCATAGGTCGGCTTTTGGAATGTCCACGGCGTCGCTTACCGCCTCCTCCACCTCTTGGTGTTACTGATGCACCCATAATTAGCTCCTATGAATCAAGCTGACGAGATAAAATTGTTGAAAATTCATCAGCAAAGCTTTCATATCCACCAATTAAACGGTCAGCATCAGCTGATAGTTTATTATAGAAAATTACCGCAGGTATAGCAGCCAGTAGGCCAAGAGCTGTTGCGACCAGAGCTTCAGCAATACCAGGAGCAACAACTGCTAAATTAGTATTTTGTTGAATTGCAATTTCTTCAAAGGCATTTTTTATACCCCAAACAGTTCCAAATAATCCGATGAACGGTGCAGTTGATCCAACTGTTGCTAAGAATGTAAGACCATTATTTAAAATCTCAGCTTCACGAGCGATAGCTACGTCCATCGATCTATCTATGCGTTGCTGTGCCCCACCAATAAGATCCTCACCACGATGTGATCTTTCCCATTCTCCCATTGCTGCTACGAAAATCTTTTCATTTGCACCAGACGGCTCTGACCCAACTCGTTCATATAGCTGGTCTAAAGGCGCTCCTGACCAGAAAGCCTTATCAAATAAATAAGAATTTTTACGCGCTTTTCTATAGTTGATAAATTTCTGAATTATAATGGACCAGGACCAAATCGATGAAAAAATTAACATCAACATCACTATTTTTACAGTGAATGTTGCACGTACGAATAATGCTAGGACAGAAAAATCAATCTCTGACGCTGCGGTTAGTGCTTCAGTTTCCATAATACTGCTCGTTCTACTTAGGGCTGTTATTTATTAACAACGCATTTGTTATAAATATAACATAACGAGGTAGCATATAAAAACTATATTTTTGTTATTTAGATGCGCCTTAAGCGGCAAATTGCTTTAACTTTTCAGCAATTTCAATTGGCATGCGAACTGGGCGCCCTTTTTCAGAAATAAATACAACTGTAACAAGAGATGAAAACAATAAAATTGTGCCCTTATAAACAGATTGATCAAATAAAATTTTTGCTCCTGAAAGCTCACTTAATTTAGTTTCAACCTTTAATTCATCATCAAGTTTTGCTGATGCGTGATATTCAGCACTAATTTTTTTAACGACAAACATAAAACCTAAATCTTTGAGTGTACCTTGATCAATTTTCAACTCTCGGATTAAAGAAGATCGACCTCGCTCTATAAATTTTAAATAATTAGCGTAGTAAACAATTCCTGCTAAATCTGTATCTTCATAATATATACGCAAATTAAAATTATGTATCATTCATTTATGCCTGCAATTAATAGGTTTGATCTAGCATGTAACCTAAGTGAATGACTTTTTTCTTGAGTTGCTACTGGCAATACTTGATCATAAGCAGCTCGTACTAATGCTGCATATTTTGGCTTTGGTACACATAGGTTATTTTTAGATATTTGAGCTATGGGACTTTCATCAATAAAAGCATTTCTAGAAAATAATAAAAGGCATTGAAAAGTTTCTCCAGTTGCAAGCGCTTGAATCGACATTTCAGCCGTTTCTTCAACGACTTTTATTAATTGAACACACATTTTAATACCACCCATAGAATCAAAGGCAAAAATTCTATAGCTTTTGCTAGATGAAGACTCAAGTTTTCCAACAATGTCTCTAATATTTGGAATTAATTTTTTAAGGTCAGGAATTGATAAAATTTCATCCCAATCCTGACAAAAAAACCACATAAAATTTGCACCAAGCTCAGGATCAGTCTCTTCAATTTTATTTCCTGTAACGCCAACCGTGGTTACAATAGCAGTTTTCAAATGAACTAATGTTTCATCATCAACTCCAAAAACTATAGGTACTATTGGACGATTCCAGCGTGAAAATTTAAAAACTCCCTCATTATCTGTAAAAAGAGTTTCTATTTCTTTAAGCTCCAAACCAACAGACATTATTTACCGCCAACAAATAAATCTGATTGGTTTATTGATTTAGGCGCTCGTAAGCCTAAATGGCCCCAAGCTTTTTGGCCCAGCATTCTACCCCTTGGTGTCCGTTGAATTAAGCCCTGCTGCAAAAGAAATGGCTCAATAACTTCCTCTATAGCATCACGTGATTCAGAAAGTGCCGCAGCTATAGTTTCAATGCCAACAGGGCCTCCAGCATAGTTTTCAGCAACCATTTTCAAATAACGTCTATCAGCTCCATCTAATCCCAAATCATCAACACCTAGTCGGGTTAAAGAATTGTCTGCTAGTTCTTTAGAAATAGTTCCATTACCTTCAACTGTTGCAAAATCTACTACGCGACGTAACAAACGACCAGCAATTCTTGGTGTACCACGTGCGCGCCTTGCAATCTCACGGGCTCCTTCTGATGAAGCTTGAATACCCATTAAACGGGCACCTCGCTCAACAATTAAACATAATTCATCAACAGTATAAAATTCAAGCCGAGTAGGTATTCCAAAACGATCACGTAATGGAGTGGTCAATAAGCCCAGACGGGTGGTTGCTCCAACTAATGTAAATGGCTGCAAATCAATACGAACAGAACGAGCTGCAGGACCTTCCCCTATCATCAAATCAAGTTCAAAATCTTCTAATGCAGGATATAAAACTTCTTCAACAACTGGATTTAATCTATGGATTTCATCAATAAAAAGGACATCTCTCTCCTCTAAATTAGTTAAAATAGCAGCTAAGTCACCTGCTTTCGCCAAAACTGGACCAGATGTCATACGAAAGTTAACACCAAGTTCTTTTGATATTATTTGCGCTAACGTTGTTTTTCCTAAGCCTGGAGGGCCATAAAACAATGTATGGTCCATCGCTTGCCCACGCTTTTTTGCACTTTCAATAAAAACCTTTAAATTAGCTCGAGCTTCAGCTTGACCAGTAAAATCGCTTAAATTTTGTGGCCGAAGAGCACGATCAGCATCTTCTATTAATGGTTCTGGGCGTAAATTTGGATCTGGATCTGTCATGTCTTTTTGTAACCTATCGCCCCTTTGGAGCCAATAGCTTGAGTGCAGCCTTTATTAAATCTGTAGGAATTGAACTTGATGTTTCATTACTAGCTTCTGCTATCGCACCTGCTGCATCACCATGTCCATATCCTAGGTTAATCAAAGCAGATAATGCATCTGCTTGCGCACCAGCTTCTGAGTTTTTATTTTGCGCTTTGAATGGAACATCGACTGGGGTTTGCACATCAATTACCATACTAACATCTGCTTCAACTATTGCTGATCCCTCACCACCCATTGCCATTATCTTTGGTGCTTTATCTTTAAGTTCAGTTGCAATTCTTTGTGCTATTTTTGGACCTATTCCTTGGGCTGATTTGATTGCACTAACGTCACCTAAAGCAATCGCTCTTGAAATCCCCTCAGTGCCTAGAGTAGAAGCAATCGCTAAAGCAGCCTTAGCACCAACTCCTTGAACTGTTGTTAAGAGCTTATGCCATTCTTTATCAGCTAATGAAGTGAAGCCAAACAACTGTAAGTTATCTTCACGAACTAATAAATCAGTATACAAAGCGACTACACCTCCACGAGAAGGCAATCCCGTTAGGGTTCTCTCAGAACAATAAACCATGTAACCAACACCTTGTACGTCAACCAAAACATGATCAGTTCCACGGTAATCAACTCGACCTGTTATTTTCCCAATCATATTACCCCCTTTGCGCGAGCAATAGCTGCATCTAGTTTTCCAGAAAATTGCGCATGATGTGCGTGACATAAAGCTACAGCAAGAGCATCAACCGAATCTGGCCCAACAAAGTTTACACCAGGAAATTGCATCTGAACCATATGTTCAACTTGTTTTTTGTCTGCATGACCCACGCCAACAACTACTTTTTTAACCGTATTTGGTGCATATTCTGCAACATCTAATCCAGCTTGTGCAGGGGCAAGTAAGCAAATGCCGCGAGCTTGTCCTAGTTTTAATGTCCCTGCACCGTCTTTGTTTACAAAAGTTTTCTCTACTGCAGATGTAGTAGGTTTATAATTTTCTAGCACACTGCTTAATTGATTATGCAATTGCAGCAAACGCTCTGCTAATGTTCCAGTTGATGATTTACACACTCCATTACCTATATGAGTAATTTTTGGTCCAAGTACGTCGACAACACCCCAACCTAAATTTCTTAATCCAGGATCAATACCAATAACACGCATATTAATATTCCATTTTTTTTATTTATAGCACGAAACAAGAACATTCGCCAAGTGTTGAATTTATTTAATTAGAAAACAGTGGTTTATATGAATAAGTAAGCTATGCATAAAATGCACAGCGGGAATGTTTAATTATCATTGGTAAATATAGATACTTAAGACTAAATGAGAAAAATACAGACATTCACTGATAAAAGGATTTTATCATGGCATACTTCACAAGTACATCTTCACACCCATTTGGTTCAATAATAATTTTTCGTATTGCTAATTTTATTGAAGTTAATGCAGAAAAAGCAATTAAATTGTATCAATCTCGTCAAACAAAAATTGTTTTATCAAAACTAACAGATCGCGAGCTGAACGACATTGGCCTATCAAGAAGTGATATAAACAATATAAAATAAAATTATTTGGATTCTTAGCTTAAAGCTTTGACTTAAAATTATGGCTAGACACATATATGTTTCTAGCCTTTTTATCATCTAAAAATTTAAATTTTACGAAGAGTTAAAATTGACCATTCAGTTATTTTAATATGATCAACCAATTCAAATGACTCATCGCTATAAGCATCTATAACTGCATCTGCTTGAGTGTTTAATAGTCCAGATAAAATTATATACCCCCCCAAAATGGAATTTTTTGACATATCTGGTGCTAACGCCACTAATGGTCCTTTTAGTATATTTGCCAATATCAGATCATATGGTGCCGAAGCATTTAAATCCGGATGATCAAAGCCTGCACAAGTTATTATTTTAATACGATCCCCCAGCCCGTTTGCATGAGCGTTTGCTTTAGAGGTTTCTGTTGCTATTTCATCTATATCACTAGCTAAGACTTTACCTGGCCAGCATAGAGCAGCTCCCATTGCCAGAACTGCAGTTCCACAACCAATATCAACTACGTTTGTTCCTATAAAACCTGACTTAAACAGATTATCTAAAGCAGTTAAACATCCTTTAGTTGTGCCATGATGCCCAGTCCCAAAGGCCATAGCTGCCTCAATAAGCAATGGCTTGCAATTAGCTGGAACTTTGTCTGAATCATGTGATCCATAAACAAAAAAATCACCCGCCTCTACTGGAGCTAATTCTCTACGAACCTCTGCAACCCAGTCTTTATCTGGAACTTCAGATACTACAAATGGTTTTGCACTATAAGCAGTCGATAGAATTAAAAGTTCAATTTCATTTGGTGCATCTATAAAATAGGCACCAACCTCATATAACCCAGATCCATCCTCAATTTCAAAAACACCAATACCGTATGGTGGGCTATCAAGATTTTCTAGAGCTACGCCCAAATCATTTGCAGCATCTTTTCCTTCAAGCGTTGTTAGTGATGTATATGTTGGCATTTTAAACCTATTTTTATATCCCGATATGATAGATGATATTTAAGGTCAAGCATCTACGCCAATGGGGCAAGTAACTCCAGTTCCACCAATACCACAATATCCATCTGGATTTTTTGCTAGATACTGTTGATGATAAGTTTCAGCATAAAAAAACTTTGGAACATCTAAAATCTCTGATGTTATTTTTCCATGGTTATTTAAATCTAATCTTTGCTGATATAAATTTTTACTCGCGAAAGATGCCATTCGCTGATCAACATCATAACAATATATACCTGAACGATATTGAGTTCCCTGATCATTACCCTGTCGCATTCCTTGAGTTGGGTTATGTCCTTCCCAAAACAACTTTAATAAACTTTCAAATGAAACAATCGATTTATCATAAACAACGTAGACAACTTCATTATGCCCTGTCATTCCAGAACATACCTCTTCGTAAGTAGCATTCGGGGTATGGCCGCCAGCATAACCAACCGCAGTAGTCCAAACACCTTCAATTTGCCAAAATATTCTCTCCACTCCCCAGAAGCAGCCCATACCAAACATTGCCTCTGCAAATCCATCTGGGATTGGTCCTTTTAAAGGTGTGTTAAGAACAAAATGGTTTAAAGCAGTATCAATTTCATGGTTTCTTCCTGGTAAAGCATTTTCTAAACTTGGTAGTTCTATCGGGCGTTTGGTAAAAAACATTAACATATCCTTAATTCTAATATAATCTCAGCTGATATTTTATATGGCTTTTTTATGTAATTTTTCAATTCTATTTATAAACCACCACCCAAAAAATACACTTAGTGTACCAGCAAAAATATAAGCTAGCCCTTGCCCATATACTACACCAGAAGCACCGTATAAAGATGCACCTATAATACAAAAGGGCAACATAATTGCACCATCTTTTATCCAATTAAATAATGTAGAATATAATGGTTTGCCTAAATTATTAAAGGAAGCGTTTGATACGTAAAGTGCACCAGCAAATATATAACTCCCTGCAGCAATATAATTGAATGCCTTAACAACATCAGCCGCTCCTTCACTTAAATTAAATATATTCAATATAAATGGCGTTAAAATTGCTAATATTCCCCAGATAATAAATACATAAAAAGTAGAGAAAATTAAAGCATCCCGATATGCACTTTTTACTCGAGCAAATTTTTCTGCACCAAAATTTTGCCCAATAATGCCACCAATGGCTCCCGATAAGGCAAAAACACCACCAAAGGCCACAACTGTTATACGCCCAAGAACAGCCCAACCAGCCATAGCAGATTCACCAAATTCTGAAATAACGCTTGTTGCAAACATGTTACCAGTTGGTGATGCCAATTGAGTAAGGATTGTTGGGACAGCAATAATTGTAAATGGTAGGTACCATTTTTTTATATCTTGGAAAGATATAGATCCTGCGAGATCTTTTACTTTTATAATAAAATAGATTGCTAATATTGCAGAAACTATTCTGGCCACAGATACACCAAGTGCAGCGCCTTGAATTCCCATATCCAAGCCAAAAATAAATAATGGATCAACAATAGCAGCTACAATACCAGATGATATTGTTACCATCATTGAGCGAACTCCATCACCTTCCGCACGCAGAACAGCGGAACCAATCATTCCCAAAGCCATTATTGGTAGTGAAGGAACAGAAATAAGCAGAAAAGTAGATGCAGTGTCTAGTGTGATGCCAGTAGCTCCAATGGACATCAAAATTTCGCGCCTAAAGATTAATAAAAAGAATACAGTTATTGATAATATAATAAATGTTAAAAGTGCAAAAACAGTTGTCTGCTTTCGAGCATCCTCCCAATTTTCTGCCCCAAGAGATCTGGATACAAGTGCTGTAGTTGCTATCATAAATGCTATCCCAAAAGAGATAGTAAAAAATTGAACTGTCCAAGCAAAACCCATCGCAGCCATAAAGTTTTCATTTTCGAGCTTTGAAACCCAAAATAATGTTATGGCATCTATTAAAAACATAAATGTCAGACCAATCATTCCCGTTGTAGTCATTACGGCCACGTGTCGCATTGTTGACCCTGTAGTAAATTTAGCTTTTCGCTTCATCTTCATGCCTTAATTTTTGAAAAAATAGTCTCATTATTGATACTTGGTATTCTTGGAATACAAAGTGACAAAATAAGTGATATTGCTGCAATTCCTGAAGCAACCACAAACACATATGCCGGTGAATATAGCCAAATATATCCAAGTAATGCAGGCAGAACCACAGCACCAATGTGGTTAATAGTAAAAGCTACTGCTGCTGTTGATGAAATATCAGCCGGATCTGCAATTTTTTGAAAATATGTTTTTTGAGCAATGGATAACCCAAAAAATAAATGATCAAGAACATATAATACAGCAGCGAAAACAACGCTCCACTCAAAAATATAAATACCACCATATGCAGCAAATATTACAATTAACCCAAAGTATTCAAATACAAGAGCATTTCTTTCACCAAATTTATAGACAACTTTTCCAATAATTGGTCCAAATATCATATTTGCAAGATAATTTATCAAAAATAAAACAGTTACTTGATGTACTTGGAAGCCAAAACGTTCAACCATCATAAAAGCGGCAAAAACAATAAATATTTGTCGCCTAGCTCCTGCCATAAACTGAAGTGCATAGAACAACCAATAACGTTTTCTTAAAATTAATGTGGAATTTTGAATTGTAGGCCCATGAAATCTTGGGTACGCTAGAAAACAAAATACAGCAATTAGCACAGTAATACTTCCACTTACTAAGTAGAGGTTATTATAGTCCCATCCAAAATACTTCCACGATATTGCTACACCACCATAAGCAATGAGAGAACCAGCTGAGCCTATTGCCAAGAGCCATCCTAATGTTTGAGGTGCCCTATCTTTTGGTATCCATTGTAATTCTAAGCTTTGTTTTACTGTTTCGTAGTAATGAAATCCAAGGCTAGATATAAATGTAGTTATCAAAAGCCCCCCAAATGTGGGAAACCAAGCTGTTACAGCAACAGCTGCACCAAGCATTACCAATGAAACAACAGCTAAAATTTGTTCGCGCATAAACCAAAGGACAACAATTACAGCAACAGCAAAAAAACCAGGTATTTCTCTTACACTTTGAAGCCATCCTAGATCTGAACCATCAAAATTTGCACGCTCATGAACAAAATTATTTAACAGTGCTCCCCATGTAGCAAAACCCATATGCATTCCAAAAACCATTAAAGCCAATAATGAAACTGGCTGTCTCCAAAACGGAAGAGTATGTGCGTTTTGTGTGAGTATGCTTTTTGTATTCATAAAAATACTACCATTTATAATTATCGATTAAATCATTAGGTGATGTTTAATTCTATAGCTTAAAAAAATAAAAGCCGCACAAAATTGTACGGCTTTATAAAATTCTATGGTTTAAAATTTAGTTTTTAGCGTAATATTCAACAACTAAGTTTGGTTCCATTATTACAGGGTATGGAATATCTGCAAGTACAGGTGTTCTAACAAACTCTGCTTTCATTTTTGATGCATCAACATTGATATATTCGGCAAAATCACGTTCTGCAGAAGCCAAAGCTTCAATGATTAAAGCCATTTGACGTGATTTTTCACGAACTTCAATGACATCACCTTCTTTAACTCTGTATGATGGAATATTTACTTTTTTTCCATTCACGGTAACGTGACCATGATTAACAAATTGACGCGCAGCAAATACTGTAGGCACAAATTTTGACCGGTATACAACCGCATCTAATCGACGCTCAAGCAATCCTACTAAATTTTCACCAGTATCACCGTTTACTCTTACTGCTTCTGCATAAATACGACGGAACTGTTTCTCAGTTAAATCACCATAATAGCCTTTAAGTTTTTGCTTAGCTCGCAACTGAATACCAAAATCAGATAGCTTTTGTTTACGGCGCTGACCATGTTGACCTGGTCCGTATTCACGACGATTGACTGGTGATTTTGGTCGACCCCAAATGTTTTCACCCATGCGGCGGTCTAGTTTATGTTTGGCAGCTGTACGTTTAGTCATACGCTGGACTCCTTATGTTTAAGATAAGAGCGCTTTCCTTTCCCTCAGCAGATATGCTTTGGGCGACAGGCAACTTCTTGCGAAGGCCACAAACACCAATATGGTCACCTATAAAAGGCGATGAGCGGCTTATATAGGTACAGATAGCAGAGTCAACGCTTAGTATATAAGTTTTTTGCATTGACCCAGGCGCAATGCGCTATCAAGATTAATGTATGATTTTCAAAGAACCTATATTACACTTCCCTATACCATTCGATCCAACTGTTGGAGAGAGTATTGCTAATATTTATAGTAAGCTCCCCAATAAAACGCAAAGTTTTTTAAAAGGTATTGCAGGTAGTAGTTCTTACTTAAGAAAATTATTAGAACAACATAGTGAATGGCTGTTAAATCATTGGGAGTTAAACCCTGATGAAGCTTTAATTGCAGCATGCAAATTAGAGGGTGAAATATATACTAGTTTAAGGGTGGCTAAAGCAAGGACTGCGCTAATATTAGCTTTAGTTGATTTATCACATTTACGAGAATTAGAGTGGATAACAGAAAAATTAACAAATTTTGCTGATTTCGCTGTGCAATCTGCTTTAGATAACGAATTAGAACTTTGTTTAAAACAAGGTAAAATTAATAAATTACTCCTTGAACAAAATAACTCGGCTGGGATGTTTGTCTTAGCTATGGGTAAAATGGGTGCACATGAACTTAATTATTCTTCTGATATAGATCTGATTTTTCTTTTTGATGGCTCACAATTTCCAATAGACGAAGTTCCTGAATATCGCTCTAAGTTCATAAAAATTACTCAAAAAGTTTTTTCTATCATATCAAAAAATAGTGCACATGGTTATGTCTTTAGAACAGACTTACGACTGAGACCAAATCCTTCAGTAACTTCAGTATGCCCGTCAATGCAAAATGCAGAAGCATATTATATTCGTGAGGGAAGAACCTGGGAGCGCGCAGCATTTATAAAAGCTCGAGTATGTGCAGGAAATAAAAAAATTGGGAATGATTTCTTGTTGCGAATGCAGAAGTTTATTTGGAGGCAAGAATTAGATTTCGCCGCAATTGGAGAGATTGAACAACTATTAATTCAATCTCGTCAGCATAAAGAAATATCAGGCCCAATAACTGTCGAGGGACATAATCTTAAGTTAGGACAAGGTGGTATTAGAGAAATTGAATTTTTTGCTCAAGCACATCAATTAATTTATGGCGGCAGGCATCAAGGGCTAAGAGAAATTTCAACTCAAGGGGCTCTTAAAGCACTCGCTAAACAAGGTCGTATAGCCGCTGAAATAGCCGAAACATTAATATCAGCATTACGTCACCATAGAAAAATTGAACATCGCATTCAAATGTTACGCGACACTCAAACCCATTCGATACCCAGTAATTCTGAAGAATTGAGGCGTCTTTCTGCATTAACAGGCTACGAGAGGTTGGAAGATTTTGAAAATGATATCATAAGTCATTTGCGTAAAGCATATTCTGCGACAGAGACTGCATCCAGAATTTATGACAAAAATATAGCTCCAACTAATCAACAAAAAATACTGTTTAATAAGTGGAGCAAACTTCAAGCTTTTCGATCTGAAAGAGCAGTTGAAGTATTTGAAACACAATTACAATATATTTGGGACTATGCGCAAGAAACTAAAGACCCAGACGAAGTGTTGGACTATTTTGGATATTTTTTGTCAGGCTTAACTTCAGGAGTTCAATTATTTTCACTCTTTGAACGCAGGCCAGATATTTTGAAGAAAGTAATTTATGTAACAAGTCTTTCAAAACAATTAGCCGATGCTTTAGCAAAGCAAGTAAGTGTTTTAGATGGACTTGCCGATTCTGGCCCTGATGCAATTCCATCTAATTTAGATGGCTTTAAAAAAAGTTTAAAAGCTAGGTTATTAAATACTAAAGATTTTGAAACCATTTTAACCAATACTCGAGCTTGGAAATCTGAAGAACACTTTAAAATTATATTTGCTCAATTAACTCAAATCATAACATCTCGACGTGCTGAACAGGCTTATTCAGATTTAGCAGAAACATGCTTAAGCTTATGCTTAGATCAAGCGTTATCTGAAACAAAAAGGAGATTTGGTGAAATTGCCGGAAGTTCTGTAGCAATATTAGCTATGGGCAAAATGGGCTCTCAAGAAATGAGTTGTACTTCTGATCTAGATATAATTGTGATTTATGATGGCAATACAGACTCAGTTTCTAGTTTTAAAGACTTAGATATAAGAACTTACTTTCAAAAAGTTACCCGTACTTTAATCAGCGGCTTATCCTCATCAATGTCTTATGGTCGATTGTACGAGGTCGATATGAGGCTTCGCCCATCTGGTAGAGCTGGTACTGTGGCTACCAGTTTAGAAGGTTTTATAAATTATCAAAAAACAAAAGCGTGGCTATGGGAAAGGCTCGCTTTAACAAGGGCACGAGTTGTAGTCGGAGATCAAAAGCTTTGTAATAAAATCGATAGAGCATTGATTGATATACTAAATCAGAAAAATAACTCAAAAGAAATCTCTATAGAAGTAAATGAAATGAGACAAAGGATTTCCAAGTTAGAGATTGATAAGAAACAAAAATGGCAAATCAAAAAACCACTTGGTGGTATCTTAGATCTAGAACTTCTTGCACAAAGTTTAACGTTATTAACCAATGGAAGAGATCATAAGCCAGCAGACCAACTCAATAATGCTTTTAGCAATGCAATTATATCGCAAATTGACTTTGATATTTTATTCACCTCATTGGAACTATTCAGTACCATTGAACATTTGAAAAGATTATTGGGCATGAAAGAATTTAATACAGATAATTTAAGTATATCAGCCATTGAATTATTTCAAAAAACTACAGGTATAAAATCCCTAAATTTTATTGATAAAAAAATTGAAGACAGTTTAAATAATAATAGTAAATTAATAGAAAAATTAATGCATGATTTTTGATAAATTTCTAAGGTAAATATTATTTAAATAAATACCCATCACAGTTTTCTAATAATCCTCCATTGGATAGTTGGCCCATGTGCCAAGTTAATACCTGATTACTAGATAAAACAGGTTTTCCGATACTTTGTTCAATATTCTTTATAATCGGAAGTGTATTTAAATTTGTGCATGATAGGAAAAGAGCATCAATATCTTGCCTCCCTAATTCAACGGCCGCATCAAAAATAGATTGTGTACTTATTTTAACAACTTTTTCTTCTATTTCTTCATTAAAGCTTCCAAACGTTGGCGTCTCAATACCCGTCTCAAGTAAAGTTTGACGAAGCCCAGCACTTACTGCCTCTATATACGGAGATAAAAACCCAATTCGTTTTATTTTAAGATATTTACATGCAGCAATTAATGCACTCACAGGCTCTGTAACATTTTTAGTTTTACAACTAGCTTTTACAATTTTTGCAATATTTTCAGCACCAATAACAGAAGTGCCAGAAGTACAGCCATAACCAACAACATCAAACTCTACTGCTCGTGGCAACAAGGACACTGCCAAAGGAAGATCCTTTTCCATTTGTTTTAAAGTGTCAGTTGTTACTGTTGCTGCTGATGGAATTCGAGATATGTGAAGATTTACTTTTGGCTCAAATTGTTGACGTGCATCTAACTCAATTCTTTGATCAGCTTGCAATACAATTAACCCCATCGACGGACTATAGCTTTCTTCCAATTTATAAGAAAAATTGTTCATTAAATAATTACCATTTCTTTATAAAATGTAGAAAGTTTTTCCGCACCATCTTTTCGAATTACAATATTTTCCTCATGGACCATAATACGCCCATCTATCGTTTCAATTGATGGTTCCAACGTTAAGACCATACCCTCTAAAATCTCAGTATGATCATCAGGTATAAAAGATGGCCATTCAGTCAATTGCATCCCCAAACCATGACCAAAACCTGTCTCTTATACACATCTCCGAGCCCACGAGACTAAGGCGAATCTCG
>OJDX01000105.1_pt1 | contig 13931 bp, 3 predicted proteins | sample 1593101 | NCBI WGS metagenome assembly OJDX01 (sample SAMN05416719, study PRJEB24817) | seawater metagenome | isolation source: Sea water | place: Canada:Atlantic | collected 2013-07 | reverse complement strand
GGTCAACGTTTGCGCTCCACGTTCTTTATCTTTATTTCAGCTTCTTCAACACCCTCGCGCGCCGATCCGGAACCCGATCCGGCGCACCCGTGCCTAGATCTCTCCATCGAGCTCGGCGGCAACTTTGCGGCCTCCTCGCTCCTTATTACTCTTCGTGGCTTCGCGTTCGCGCTGGTTTACGGTCAACATTTGCGCTCTACGTTCTTTATATCGGCTTCTTCAACACCCCCGCGCGCCGATCCGGAGCTCGACCCGGCTCACCCGTGCCTAGTTCACCACTTCGTCGAGTCGCTTCTCCAGCGCTCCTTCGAGTCTACTCCGGAAGTGCTCCGCGAACACGTGGGCAGGTTCTTTGTAGCGCGTCATCGTCTTGGGGAGGCTTTCCTTCGCCTCGTCGAGGCAGGCCTCGACCTCGAGCTCCCTTCGTTCGTGACCCCCGCCAACGCTCTTACCACGCTTCCCATGCGTGTCAATATCGTGCTGGCGCCGCGAGGATCCCAGCTCGCGGTTCTTTTCGGCGTCCACAACGCGCGTTCGGAAATGGCGGCACGTCTTTTCTCCGGTCTCGCGTATGCGCGCCATGGTTCTCAGCTTGGTTTCTCCGAGCTCGTCGACACGGTCGTCGCGTATATCGCGGCTGCGCCGCTGGGCGTCGACCACATCGCTCTCGGCTTGAAGGTGATCGACTCAGCTCTCCGCTTCGCCTCTCGCCGATGGGTCCTCTGGACCAAGTCCCCTCCCGGAACCAAGTCACCGCCGGCGTTCCAACTCCGACCCCAACTCGACCCCAACTCCCGCTCCAACTCCAACTCCGACCCCAACTCCAAGCCCGCCGCCACTGCGTCCTCGTCGTCTTCCTCGCACCAGCCCTCTGGCGCGGGCGACAAACCCGTCATCGCTCCCAAGTCGCTTGCCGACAAGTGCACCTGGAGCGGCCGCAACCTCAAGTTTGAGCGGCACTACTACGACGCGCAAACCAAATCGTACGTGGCCCTGCCGCCCGACACCGTCGACATTGGCGGCTTCTGCCAAGCAACGGGCACCGACTTCAATGCCTATTGCTGGCCCTACGTCGCGACGATGCTCCTCCAGTCGCTCGCCAACAACAATCACCCGCAGCACTGCAAGAACCTCGCCGCCGCTCGGTGCAAGCACTTTGGTGCTGGCGACCACCCCGACGCGGCTACTGGCAAGCACGCCATGCCCCCGCAAATTGCTCAGCTCAAGAACTTTTTTCGGCGCGGCTGAGAGACGCCCTGCTCCAGCTGCCACCGGGCACCCTTGAATCCCTCGCCGGCCCCTCTGAGCCCCCGCAACTCTCCGTTGCTTGTGGCTCCTCCGACGCCGCACCCCTTCCGTACGACCCAAGCAGCCCTGCCGCCTCGGGCAGTGCCGCTCTTCCGCGCTCCATGCCAATCCAGATCCTGCGTCCACCGCCAGGTTTTCTCCAACTCAACCCCAGCCATCTTCCGCTCATGCCGTCGCTCCATCCGTGCACGGCGCAGAAGCTCAGCTCGTGCGCGTCCGCGCCCGAACTGATCCCGCTGCCGGTTCCGTCGCCGCCCATCCGTCGCCCGCCGACTCTCCCGACAAACCCTCGCCACAACAACCTTCTTGAAGAATCGCGCTGGCGCAACAACAACATTCGCCCTCCAGCGGACTGGCGCCCACCGCCGTCGTCTCGCTTCCGAAATGCGCATGTATCGCTCGACGTCAAGTACGACGGCACCTGGCGCGGCAACGACGAGCGCTGGGTCACGGGGCGAGACGCCGAAACTTCTCCCAACCCCTGGCCGCACCGCCGTCGTGATATGCCCCCGGAAGCCCTTCGCCACTCCGCTCCCAACGGACCCAACCGCACATCCGTCGTCTCCGCTGATGGGCTCCTCCCAGATCAGTCGCCCGACCCCGAGCGTTCTCCTCCGGTGAAACCCTGCGCGCATCGCAATCCTTGCAACTGCGCCGTCCTGCGCGCCCGCCTTGGCGTTCCAGAGACGCCCGCTCCGGTATCCCCTCCGTCTCCATCGCCGACTCCCCCAACCGAAGACGGCTCGACGTCAGCATCCACGCGCAGCCATCAACCCATCGAGCCGGTGAAGCGCACTCACCTCGTCGCCGCCAGACTCGAGGTTGCGCGAGCGCGCGACAACCTCGCTCAAGAACGGCGTCGCTGGCTCCCCGCCTCACATGCTCCGCCTCAGACCGCGGCCCTGACCAGTGACCTTGCCGAGTCGTCGCCACGCGAACCCACGACCGGCCCTGCCGTCGCCTCCGATGCACCCACCGTCGCCGACCCCTCCTCAGCGTCACGTCCCTCGCCAGCCGGCTTCTCCCTTCATCGCACGACGCGCATGATCCCTGGAGAAATGCACGTTCGTGCAGCAGAGGCCAGCTTGGCGAACGCCATGCTACGCCTTGTCGACCTTCAGTCGACTGCTCGTGGTCACGACCTCGAGTCGACTGTTCGGGACACGTCGGACCTCGTCAGTACAGCAAGCACCCCCGTGAAAGACGAAGAGGCCCGGCCAGCGGCAAGCGACAGCGACCTCGCACCGCTGCTGCTCGCCGTCTCTCGACCGCCCAAGCCTCATCGCACGTGGGTGCGTCCTGCCGACTGGATGCCTCACAAAGCCGACTGGCCCGGCTATAGCGAACCACAACCGTGGCCAGCTAGCTGGACAACGCAGCGCAACGGCCCCACGACCGACGCTCCTGCCGTCAGTGCCGGTCATTCCGCCACCACGCCCCCTCCCGCTGTCAACAGCGACCCCTCGTGGAACTCGTCGGTACCCCCTGATGACCCCACGCAGCCCTCCGGCGCTGTACCATCGCCTTCCGAGTCCCGCGATCACGGGCGTGACGCCGACCTTCTCCGGCAGTATGTCAACGCAGAGCGCGAACAGACGGCCCCCATCGTCCTTTCGCCGATCTCGCCCGACGACGCCGACGCAGAGCTGGTCAGACTGCTCTCCAGCGTGCTCGGCGTTCCCTGCTCAGTCAGCCGGCGCGAAGGTGCTCCCTCGCCTGGGCTTCCGTCAAACCCCTCAACCCAGGGTTCGTCGACCGACCCCAACTACCGATCGAGCCCCTTCTCCCAACTCCCAAGTCCAACAGACGCGCGAGCGGCACGCTCCTCGTCACAAATTCTCATACGGCTTGCGCCCCACCCCGACACAGGCGTGGCCACCAACTGCCCGCCTTCGTCAGCGCAACCTTCTGGCCTCGACTCGTCGGGCGACTCGCCCGCCTCGTCAGGTGTCGCACTGCCGCATGAGGCTTCCTCTCCCCTCCCCAACACCAACCTGGGAGAGAGTGCGAATGAGTCGTGCATAACACGTGCGCGAACCTCACACGACCCGGGATGTCGTCAAACTCGCCCCAGAGACCTCTCTTCCCATCCTCTGTGTGCCAAGCTGCACAAAGTTTTGGGAGTCAGTCCTCTGAGGGTAGTCACATGCGGCCTCGCGTGCCAAACCACCCGATGCGACTCAATTCGCACCGCCTGTGACTGCCCGCCCCCCCCTCCTCCTCGCGAGCAGCTCGAAGCGACGGGCCGATCGACGGCATTGTCGACGTGTTCCTTCACGGTCCTTCCGGCGAGCTCACCGAGCTCGCTACTCGCACTCTCAAACGCGTCCTTGCTGACGACTCGAACAAGTTTGAGATCCACAACGCGCGCAGCTCGCGCTGCCCGCCGTCGGCAGGTGGCCCCCGCAAGCGTTCCCCCTGCCGCTCACTCGTGCCTGACGCACGTCCCAGCCCACCCCACCAACAACATTTCGACGGCGCACCCGACCTACCCGGCGCCGATTCAAGCACCAACGTAGTCACCAAACCAACGGCTCCCTCTGTACCGATCGTCGCTCCGCACGGACCCGCCCTCTCGGTCATCCCTGCGTTGCGCCCCTCCTCGTGGGATCCGTCCTCCCCCGCGGTCCAGCGAGCCGCGCTCTCCTCTCTCTTCTGCTCAGCGAGAGCCCGCTACTTGGCGACGACGACACGCGGCAACGAGCCCTCGCCTGCTTCAACCTGGGGCCTTCAAGGCGATCACTCCGCCTCAGTTGAGTTCTTCGCCGGCATCGGCACGCTCTCCGCGGCGTTTGAGCACCGCGGCTCGCGGGTGGCTGTTCTTTGTGAGCAATCCCCCGTCAAGCAGCGGGTGAACGCAGTGCTTTATCCAGCTGCCGTTCCCCTCGCCGACGCCGACCTTCCCTGCCCTATCCCCGCCGAAGCAATTGTCCACCTTTCAGCTGGCCTCCCGTGCCAACCGGTCGCCCCAAGTGGTGCCCGGCGTGCTAATCTTGACTATCGAGCCCGCTTTGTCACCGACAGCGTCCCACACGCCGTCCTCCGTCTGCAGCAGGCGGGAAAACTAGTTTTCCTCGAGATTGAAGAGCACGCCGACTTTGTCACCGTTGGTCGTGACATGCTGGATATTCTTCGCACCAACCTTTTGGCCCTTCCCTCGCCAATAGTCCTCTCCACTCCCGACTTCTTCTCGCCCCGCGATCACGGCGGCCCTATCCTTCGCCGCCGCTGCGCGATCCGTGGCGAGCCCGCATCAGTCTGCGCGAGGATCGGCAATCCGCCCTCCCTCCGCCCAATGCGGCACCCTCGTCGACGCATCATTGACATCGCCCTTCCGGACGCCGACGTTCGCGATGAGCAATACCTTGATGGCACCATGACCTTCATTCCCCACGTCGTCTCCGACACGTTCCCCACGGTCGCCGGCCACATTGTCTGCGGCGGCCCCTCCGCGCCGATCGTCGTTGGATCTCGCGTCCGCATCGACAACGACCCGGAAGTCGACCTCGTGGTGATGTCGTTCACCGACGTCTACATGCGCCATGTCGAACTCTTCCACGACAGCCGGGACTCCCCATGGTTCCTGCGCAGCGTGGCAGTGTCCCGGATTACCCAACACCTTACCACAATCCACTCTGTCCTTTCCATGGAGGGCCTTGCCGCCTCGTGCACTCGCGTAGGTGTCCCTCCGCTCGGCCCGCCCAAGCAGCTTTGGCTTCGCAACAAACGGGCCTACCGACCCGACTGGCGCGAACTGATCCGGTTGATGGACGGCTCTCCCGATCACCTATCCCCACTACGGCTCCCTCCCGAGCCCATTCCGCACGCCGACATTGACCCCATTGTCGGCGACATGCTCAGCTTCCGCATGGCGGACGCCATGGCGGACCGCTCTGTCACGCGGTCGCTGCAGTACCTCACTGCCCGAGCACTGGATGCGGCCGTTGCCAACGGCCTCGACGTCCTCGAGACACGCGCAGCACGCCACTTCAAACCTATCTCCTACCTTGACCACGGCGATGTCGCCATCGCCTTCGTCTCGGTTCGCGACGGGGCCCTCCGCATTCTCGTCGCAAGCGACCTGCTCCAGCTCCCCGTCGCCACCCACTCCGGCAGCCCCCTACCGCGCGACTCGGCCGTCAACCTCGCCGAGCGCCTCGTCGTCGACGTACGACGATCCCCGGAGGAGGAGCGCAAACTTCACGGCTTCTTAGTGCACTCAACAGAAGAGCTCACAGTGGTCGCCTTCCCAATGCCGCACGAGACCGTCGTCGACGGCCTCGACCCAGCCCTGCTCTCGGTGGCCGTCTGGGCCTCTCTCGACGACGTTGCTCTGTCGCCGCTTTACATCCCTGCGGCCTCTGCGTTCGCACGTATCGCCGCCCACTGCCAACATGGCGTGCCCGTCCCGCATCGTCACTCCATTCTCGATGGCGCCACCCAGGCAACCCCCGTCCTCACCTTGCCTTACGCCCCTTCCGCCGTTCCCTCGGCCTGGCCCAGCCAGCTCGCCCTACTGGAGAGCATCGATACTCACCTTCGCCGAGCCATCAACGCCGTCCCCGTCTCCGACCCCAACAAGGCGTATCTCTCTACCTGGGTGGATCAAGTGGACACGAGCCACAACGCGGACATCCCGTTCAACGTACGTGGCTTATGCTACACTGAGTTTGACAACCCAGCCCTCGTCGACCTTCCATTCGCCGCCCCAATGCCGACGCCAACCTTGCCAGCCCCAGTCTACCCTCAGCAGCAAGTCACGGCGTACAGACCGATGTCACTACGCGACATCCTCATGGGCGGCTCAATCCGTAAGCTCGCTGCGGCGGTGCTCGCAATCGTCGACGCGCTCAAGTTTATGCAGCGCGGTGAAGAGATCCCGGTGCGCATCCGACGCCGCCTTGCGCCGGTCGTCATTGGACAGGACGGCTTCCTGCCCGCCGCTCAAGGCATCGTGTGGGACCTTCGCTCCAAACACCCCGACGGGTACTATCTCCCCCTCGATTTCTCCACTCCACTCCCGACGCACCTAAACACGTCCGCCTACTTCGACGCCCTCGGTGACGACTACCCCGACCAATCCCTTCGTCACCAAGTCCGACATGGCGCCCTCTTCTTCGCCGATCTTGACCTTCAGATCGTCGTCTGTCCCCATCTCCTCTCCCTCGCCGACGGCTTCGCCAACGTCGACAAGGAACTCCGCCGCCTGAGGTCGCTCGGCTACGTCGAGTTCGTCAACAACGAGGAGAGCGCCGTCATGTACGACAGAGAAACCTGCGACACCCAGCTCGTCATCGTCGCCTTCGGCATCCTGCCGTGCAGGTGCACCCCACAAGGCACTCGCGCACGCAAGCTCGAGCCTGACCGCCCACGCCGCATCAGCGACTGTGGCGCTCCGCGGAAACCCTGCCGCGACAGTTCCGGCGCTCTAGCCCCGTCGCTGAACGACGCCATTGGCTTCAAATCGTGCCTGCGCGACGGTACGCAAAAGTTCCCAACTGAGAGCAAGCCCCGGCTCCAGACCGCCATGCGGGACAACGCCGTCTTGCAAGGCGCCGCCCGCGTGTGGCGCGAGCCCGTGCTGTCATTTAACGATGACACTAAGGACTGCTTCAACCAGATCTTCCTGCACCCATCAGAAATATGGAAGACCTCGGTGCTCTGGCTCAAGCTGTCCGACATCGCGTCTGAGTGTCAGTACACGCACGTCATCGAGCACGTCTTTGGCTACGGCATCGGCAACGCCAGCGGCTTCGCGCAGCGCTTCGGCAACTCGCTCCTCGAACTCGTCGCTCGTCGCATGGACGTGGTCGATGCCCCCTTCCTCGCCGCCGAGGCTGCCGCGTCCCCCTCTTGCGCGGCCTGGCTCGCTCGCCGTCGTCAAGTTACTCTTCGTACCGGACGCAATGAAGAACGTCTATACTCGTGCTTCATATACACGGACGACCCGGTCTTCCAGTGCGTCGGCTTCGCCCGCTTCCTCAGGCTGCTCACGTGCTGGCATGAAGTCACCACGATGGTAGGCCTTAGGATGGCCATCGCCGAGAAGCGGCAAGCGGGCTCGTCTGTCCTCTGGACCGGCCTTCGCCTGCACGGCACATTCGGCGTCGCCTCCATCCCGCCGCCGAAGCGAACTCGCGCAATCGCCGAGCTCAAGCGAGTTGCCGCTGGTGACAAGATGCGCCTCGATGACGCTCAGTCGCTTGCGGGCCTCCTCGAGCATCTTCTCCCTTGGGCCGGCGAACTCCGTGCGGCGATGTATCACTTCTACTACCCTCACCGCGCCTTCGCAGGCCTCGGCCCCCAACATCCCTTTGTCCCCACCGACGCCATGCAAGATCAAGCGCGCCTGTGGATCACGCGCCTCATCGAACGTCCCGGCATCTCCGTCCTTGCCCACGTCATTCCCAACCGCCCGCCATCCCACTCCGGCTCCCTCCTCGTGATGTCGAGCGACGCCGCAAAATCGGGCACTCCCACCCCCGGAGTAGGTGGCTACATGCACGGTCAAGCCTGGTACCTCCCCCTTCTGCCTCGCGACCTTGCCGGCCCGACCGAGCTCCCGATCAACGTGCTTGAGTTCGTCGCCATCTTCGGCAACTACGCCACCTTTGGTGATAGCATCCCCTCGGCGCTCAATTGCCGTCTTCTCGCTCTCACGGACTCGCTAACTTCGGCGCTCATCGTCGCAAACCACTCTGCGCGTGCGCCCCTCATGCAGCTCGTGCACCTGCGCCTCCTCGCCCTTCCCAACTTCCGTCGCTTGGCACCCATCTCGGAGGTCGCTCACATCTACGGACCAGCCAACGCGATGGCGGATGCCGTCAGTCGTGGATACTTTGAGACACTGAGCGAGCTCTGCGCCCAGCTGCGCGTTGCGCTGCTGTGGCTTCCCCCGCACGCCAGCGTCATCGTGCTGCTCGAGGACCTGCGCACCGCAGTCGACATCTCCCTCGGCTCGAACCCTCCGGCCCCGCTGGACCTCTGGCGTGACGAGCAGCAACATCACCAACGTCCACGCAAGTTCGGCAAACGATACAGCAGCGACATCACCGGCGATGGCCAGGCGTACCGCCCACCGCCGTCGCCTCCGTCGCCGGCGCCCCGGGCTCCGACTCTCCCGTCGCGCACGCGGCTGCTCGCCCCCTTTCGCCCACCTCGCAGCGTGCAGCTCGCCCCGTCCCTACCCTTGCAATCCGCGCCACGGCTCCCTTCCTACGGGCCTCCATTGCCCGACCGACAACGCAACGCACGCGCACCAGCAAGCTTCCATCACGCCGACTACGCATGGGCACGCAACCCGCCGCCGCCGCCGTCCTCTCATCACGCCGCTCGCGTCTCTCTCCCGGCAAGAGAGTCCTCCCTGGTCGAGGCCCTCACGCAGGACGGCTCTCGGTTCCGCCTCTGCCCCCGCGACCCCAGCATGTTGACTGCTCTCATACGTGACGTGCACTCCACGCCTGATCTTGCCGTCCCTCGCACTACGGCAGCTAAGGACAGGTCAGCATGGAAGAAGTGGGTTGCCTTCTGTCGCATTCTCGGCACTCCCGAATGGCGCGACTGCCCAGACGCGCACGAGGGACATGATCGCGCAGGTCGTCGCCGCGAATGCTTCATTCAAGCCGCCTTCCTCCTCTGGGCATACCGCACCATGGTCCCCCGCAACCGCTCCCATCAGCTTCCCAAACCCGCCAGCGCACGCGCATGCCTCGACGCCGTTCGTCGTGTGCACCGGCACAACGACATCGTCATGTGTCCGGCCCCTTCCATCTCCAGACTGGTCACGGGCCTGCTTGCCGAGTATATCCGGGTCCACGGCCCCGAATCCCTCATCCCTTCGCGCCGCGAGCCCCTCACCAATCAGCAGACCTCCGCCATCCTTGGAGCTGGACATGACGAACCCGTTCGCGTAGGTAATCGCATCGTCGATTGGGAGGCCCCCTTCTGGGTAAGCTTCGCCGCTTTTCTCACCACCTTGCGGCACTCTGGCTCCCGCAAGGCCGATCTCCTCGATCACACTGCCGCCGACTTCAGCGCCGCCTCCATGACGCGCCGCAACCTCAAGTGGCGCATCAGCGGCGTCACCTATGACAGCCCGCCGGCAGTGGCGCTTCGTGACTTGCGTGTAGGCGACTGCGCCATTCTGCTCCCGGGATGCACAAAGAGCGATCCCTTTGCTCTACACTTCGGCGACCGACCCATGTACTTACCTTTCCTTCCAGACGACCCCACCAACGCAGCCTTCCGACTCCAGCAGCTAGAGCTCCTCTGCCCCGTCCCGGCCTCCTCTCGCCGTCGGTGCCCCCTGTTCTGCTCTGACGACACGTCCCGTTCGCTCACGCACGCGCAGGCGGACAACACCTTCAACGCCCTTGCAACCTTGGCACTTGGGCCGGCGGTAGCCATGACGCTCTCGCTTCACAGTGGTCGCGTCTGGCTAGCCAGTGCGCTCCTGGCTCTTCACTCGAGCGACGCGACCATTCAGGCCATGGTGCGATGGCTCTGCCCCGAGTCCATCCGCACGTATGCCCACATGGAGCCCGCCGAGTACGAGAAGTTTCTCCTCTCCGCCATTTCTGCGCCGATCACGTCCCGTCTCTCCCGCAACCTCCCCACCATCGACGCCGACGACTGCGTTGCCCACCTCTCCGATGCCGTCTCCGGCTTCTCCGACTGCTCTCCCGCACGCCGGCCCCTTGCTCGCCTTCCTGCCGAGATCCGTGCTACTCCGCTCACGCCACCCAGGCACTCGGCTCAGCAAACTCTGAACTTTGATGACGAAGACGACGATGACGCGTTCGACTGCGAGGTTGAAGCGTCTGGCCTCTGCGACGCTGGTAATCCCATCGGCCGAGAGAACATTGCCCCTGGCATCGAAGTCGCCGTCCCTTTCCGCCTCAACGGCTCAGAGGTACACTACGCCGGTCGCGTCCTGCGCCCGGCGTCGTCCTCCTCCTCCGCCAACCCACAATGGGACGTGTCTTTCCCTGACGGCGACGTGTACGTCGTTCGTCACGACCGTCTCTTCGCCGTTCTTGAGCTGGGCTCCCACAGCCCTGCCTCCGCTCCTCGCCAGGCATTCTGAGTGCCCAGCCATCTCCCGTCTCGCTCCTCTGTCGCTGTCGGCCGGGTTCCCAAGGCAGCGCCCCGCGCCGCTCCCGACCTTTACCTTTTCCCCTCCGCCTGAGCCCAGCAACCTGGCTCGGCTGGCGGAGGTCGACGTACGCAATTCGCGACCCAACCGTCACTGCTGCGAGTGAGCAGCGGCAACGCAACGCATGGAATCCTGCGGCTGCCGAGTTCGACTCTTGTGCGCCCCCTCGCGGGCCACACGCGCTCTTCGCTCGGCATATATCGCGATTCCCCCTGCCGCTCACTCGTGCCTGACGCACGTCCGACGCGCAGACGACCAATTGCGTCCTCTGTGTGTCCTCCCTCAAAGCTAACTCGACGCCGTCTCGGCGCCCTCAGCCACCAGCGACACGGGCGTCCTCTTCCCCGTTCTTCGAGCTCCGGCCACACTTCTTCACCCTCCTGTTGCTCGCGCCCCCGTCCTCGCCCGAGCAACACCGCGGCTGTCACGGCGATGCCGCTCCTTCGCCTCGTCCTTCTCCTCACGCGCGCGTTCTTACGTGGAGCACGGCAGGAAGGGCCTCTGGTTCCACCGACGCTGCCGTGGCAAGTGGAGCTGTCAGAAGGGCCTCCTCCGGCGCCACCTCTACTGAGGCGCCGGCCTCATAACAAAACCCACTTTCCCCTGCACCGCCTTTCCTGAGAGACTTAATGTTACTGCTCTGCTGTAACCTCTTGTCTCTTGCTGAGGGGGGTAGCACCACTGTGGTGGCTTGGGGTGTCCATCTGCCTTCCACCTGTCATTGTAGCGTCATTGTGCGTCATCATACGCCACACATACGCCACAGAAACGGCAGAAGGAACACCCAGAAGAGTGAAACGATCGCAGAAGTCCATGGGAACTCGGCAAGCATTTGCCGAGTTTTCTGGGCTCGCTCGTTTCGACTCTCAAGCGGATCTACCCACATCAGCCGCTTCAAACACCGCTGCGCTGCACCACCCTGCGTGCTGCGCTTTTGGTGTTTTCTTCTTTTCACTTCTTCGTCACGCTCGGCAGCGGCTCTACGGCTTCCTCGCGCCTTACTACCACCGTTGGCTACCCGTTCTCGCTAGTTTACGGTCAACGTTCACGCTAAATTGTTCTTTTCTCCTCCTTCTTCGACATCTTCTGCCATGCCGTTCGCTCTGCGGCCGCTACCCGGCTCCTCCAACGTCATCACCGACGCCTCTGACTTTGACGCGCTTTCCGACGCCGGACGCGTCGAACACCATGACCTCTGGGATTATAATTCCACGTCTATCCTCTACATCCATGCGCATGACACGCCTCTGGACAAATGGCTCTCTGTTTTGGGCGCCATCGCCGACCCAGAGCTTGATCCAGCTCATCCGTGCCTGGACCATCACCTCGTCGAATCGCTGCTCCTTCGTGCTTTCAAGCCGGCTCCGGAAGTTCTCCGCAAGCATGTTGGCGAGTTTATCGTAGCTCCGCATCGTCTTGGAGAAGCTCTCCTTCGCCTCGTTGAGGCTGGCATCGACCTTGAGCTCTCACCGTCCGTCACCCCTGCCAACGCCCTCACCACGCTACTCATGCGTGTTAACGCCGTGTTGGCGGGCGCCTTCGACCTTCTTCCCCTACGCAACATTGACCTTATCCCGACCGTCTCATCGCCGACGCCAGACAACCTGTCCTCCCAATGGCCCAGCCGCGTCACGTTCGGCGACCTGGTGCAGCCTGCCGATGGCAGCCTCGCCCCGGCCGCCGACCTCGTTGGTCTGCTCGGCTTTCGCCTTCACTTTTCTGACCGTGAAGACCTCACCTCGCAGTACTTCGTTGTTGCGAACTCGCTAGTGGCACCGCAGCTAACTGGTCCCATGGAGTCTCTCGGCGACGACTCGAAGCCGGCGCTCCTCGCTGCTCACATGGTGACCACTGCGTGGCCTGCGGCCCTCGCCGTCGCCCCATCCAGCTTCCTCTCCGCCGTCTCCGACGTTGCCGATCGCCTCTCCTATGGGACGCCGGGCTCGACAGTCATTCGCAAGCGCTTTGACACGGTCCTGCTGCATATGCAGTCGCTCCCCGACTTCGTCGCCGGCACTCCTGCGTCGCAAGCTTTCCAACTCGCCGTCGGTCTCGCCGACAACCTACTTGACGTGACCGACAACTCGTCGCTCGCCGCCCTGTTCGCTCTCGACTCCAACCTCAAGGGAAAGGTCGGCCTGCTCGATGTACACGATGCGCGTGCAAAGTCAGCGCAAGAGCGGTGTGCTCTGCTGCTTGCGCACAAAGACACGCAGGATGAGGCGAACGACACCCCGACTGCGTCGTCCGACTCGTCGGGGGGCTCCCTTGCCTCTTCGGCGAGCGGAGTCGCCCTGCGCTACACGCGCGAGCTCGGTCTCTTCCTTCTGTCGCCGGCGGTGACTGGTCAGCTTGTCATCATTCCCAACCGCACCGCTACGGACGGGACATCGCAATACGATGAGCAGACGTCGGGCCTACTTGCTCTCCTCGACACGGCAACCTCCGACGTCAACCGACTCCGACTCCTCTTCGCCCGGCGCAACGTCTTCGTTACCCAGGCCCTCCTCTCCAACTTTCACCATCCCGACCCTCTTTTCAAGACCCTTGCTGAGGCGCGCCCGCACCTCAACAAGTACCTCTCAATGTGCGTGGTCACTGAAGATGATGGCTCGGTCAAGCCGCACGATTACACTTTTGAGCTCGACGAGTCCTTCATCAAGGACCTGCTCGCGGGCAAGTGGGACTCGCTCGACTTCCACAAGCAGCTTCTCGTTCGCCTACATGCTCACCGGAGTCGCTCGCTCGCGCCGAAGGTCGTCCCAAAGAACATGCAGTGGCTGACCGCAACGGCTTCCGCGACGGGGAAAATGGCAGCGCGTCTCTTCTCCGGCCTTGCGTATGCGCGTCATGATGCTCAGCACGGCTTCTCCGAGCTCGTTGATACGGTCATCGCCTACATCGCAGCGGCGCCGATGGGCGTCGACCACACCGTGCTCGGTTTGAAAGTCATCGACTCGGCGCTCCGCTTCGCCTCGCGCCGATGGGTCCTCTGGACCAAATCTCCTCCCGGTGCCAAGGCGCCGTCGTCGTTCCTCGAGGAGGGCGATCACTGTTTCGAGATGCTCACGGACGCCTACAAGGCACAAGACGACCTTTTCGCCCTTTCGAATGCGTACCCGTCGCTCGTCGGCCAACTTGCTCGTGAGTCGGCCTCCAGCAACGGGAACGGCGGCGGCAGTGGCAGCGGCAGCAGCAGTGCCGCCGCCGAGAGCTCGCCCGCGGTACTGCCGCTGCCCACGGGTACCGCAAGGCCTGACAGCGAGCAGAGGACGAGCAGCGCGCCCAGCCGCAGCGGTGGCGGCGCCGGCGCCCCACGCCGCATGAGCGCCATCTGTGACCGCTGCAGCTTCGCTCCACACAGCTCTAGAGCAGGGGTTTGCCCCTGGCCGGCTCACTGGGCCCATAGATCATTTATTGCAGGTCACACTCAAGGCTCAAGGTGGACAAGACAATCTAAAACATCGAC
>OJDX01000098.1_pt1 | contig 14536 bp, 14 predicted proteins | sample 1593101 | NCBI WGS metagenome assembly OJDX01 (sample SAMN05416719, study PRJEB24817) | seawater metagenome | isolation source: Sea water | place: Canada:Atlantic | collected 2013-07 | reverse complement strand
CTCGGAGATGTGTATAAGAGACAGCTATAAATGATTACTTTGATTTATTTGATGCAGAATATTTTAATAAAAATAATTCTGACAAGCTTAAATGGCAAAGCGGCCTCGTATTAAAAGAAAGGCTTGGGGAACCTGTTATAGGCTGTAGGAAATGTTTTGAAGATTTGATTGAAATTTTTATCAAGGTTGATAATTCAGATGGGTTATTTTTAAAACTAGTAAAAATATTAGATCTATCTGGATTGGAGGTTATTGATGCAAATATATCAACTAGTGGCAATAATGGAATTGCAGCAAATACCTTTATAACAAAATTTTCTCATCATACGAGAGTGCTGCATAACTCTGAGATAAGAGAGGTTAAAGATAGAATCTTGGATAATTTTAAAAGCTACTCTACTTTCAAGAAATCTACTAAGAAAGTAAAAAACTTAAAGAGCTTTAAAAAAATACTTTATGTAACAAATGTAGAGGATAAATTAAAAAAGAGAAATCTTCTGACTATAGAAACTCTTGATAGTCCTGGTTTGCTTGAAAAAATTGCAAAAGTACTTAATGAAAATGGTACTTCTATTTATTCAGCTAGAATAAACACTCTTGGAGATAGGGTTGAAGATACTTTTGAGATAGAAGATATGACTTTATCTACCGTATCTAAAGAAAAAATACAAAAAATTACCAAAGCACTTACAGAACTCATATAAATTAAGTCTAGTACAAACTATAATAATAAAATGAAAATTACTGCAACAGGAATAGCAACTAAATCATCTAGCGGAGAGATTCTTGATGTATTTTTTCCTATTATTAATTTTGATGGCAAAACAACAGACATTCATTCCCTGGGAGAAGTCAGCTCCTCTAAAGAGATTATAGAAATTTCATGGGATGAGAGTGATCTTAATTCAGCTGTAAAAGATGTCTGCTCCGCATATCTTAAGCTTCACCTTCTTTCATATAAATTTGTTCTTCCCAACTCTATTAACCTTGATGGAATGTTTGGCGCCCTTCCTAATGTTGCTTGGACAAATCATGGACCTATTTCCATAGATGAAATTGATAAAAAATTGCTTGAATCTAAGCAAAAAAATATAAATCTTTATGTTAGATCGCTTGATAAATTTCCTTGCTTAACTGATTACATAATCCCAAAAAATGTCAGGATAGCAGATGCATCTAGGGTAAGACTTGGAGCTTATATAGCAGAAGGTACAACGGTTATGCATGAAGGCTTTATTAACTTTAATGCCGGCACTCTAGGCAAAGCTATGATAGAGGGAAGAATATCAGCTGGGGTCGTTATTGGTGATAACTCAGATCTTGGTGGTGGATCCAGTACTATGGGGACACTGTCTGGTGGCAATGATATAAAGATTTCAGTTGGTGAAAATTGTTTACTAGGAGCAAATTCTGGTCTTGGCATTCCTCTAGGAAATAACTGTATTGTTGAGGCTGGTTTATATATAACTGGCGGAACAAAAATAGAGCTATTTGATGAAACCAATTCATCTAAAGGTATTTATAAAGGTGCAGAATTATCTGGCTTATCTGATCTAGTCTTTATTAGGAATTCTTTAAATGGAGTAGTTATGGCAAGGCCAAATAAATCATCAGTAGAATTAAATACCGAGTTACATTCCAATGATTAAGTTTCTTCAAGATCTTATACAAATTGAATCCCTTTCTCCTAGAGATGAGGGTTGCTTTGATATTATTGAAGATAGGCTTAATAAGCTGAATTTTAATTGTGAAAGAATTAATTATTTAAATGTAGAAAATCTTTACGCCACTTTTGGTAACAAGGGTAAATTGTTTTGCTTTCTTGGACATACTGACGTAGTGCCAACCGGACCTGTTGAAAAATGGACATATCCACCCTTCTCCGCTCATATTGAAGGAGATCTTTTATATGGAAGAGGAACGGCTGATATGAAAGGGTCAATTGCAGCTTTTCTAGAATCTCTAGATGAGTTCTTTGCTACAAGCCCAAATCTTAATTTTAGGATTGCTATTTTATTAACGTCTAATGAAGAAGGAGATGCTGTAGATGGCTTTATAGATAAGATAGTGGATGACATGATCGAAAGAGATGAAAGAATTGACTTGTGCCTTGTTGGTGAGCCCACGTCATATGAAAAAATAGGTGATAGCGTCAGGATTGGAAGAAGAGGATCATTAGGTGGTTCTTTAAAGATATTAGGTAAGCAAGGACATATTGCTTATCCGGAAAACGTAAATAATCCAATATTTTCAGCAAGTGATGTAATAGTAGAACTTAAGAATACGGTATGGGATAACGGCAACGCCATTTTTCAGCCAACTAGCTTCCAAATATCAAATATTCACTCTGGAACAGGAGCTAAAAATGTTGTTCCCGGTGAATTGGATATGTTTTTTAATTTTAGATACTCAACTGAGTCTACTCAGGAAACACTAGTAGATGAATTTGAGTCTATTCTTAAAAAATTAAATATAGAATATGAAATTAACTGGAGACTGAGCGGTCTTCCGTATCTGACAACAGAGGATAACTTGAAAGATGTAGTTGTAAAATCAATTGAAAATATTGCTGGCTATACTCCAGACTTAAATGCTAAAGGGGGCACATCAGATGGAAGGTTTGTCGCAAAAATGGGTACAGAGATTGTTGAGCTTGGACCTTTAAATGATACTATTCATCAAATAGATGAGCATATAAAAATATCAGAATTGTGGACCCTTAAAAATATCTATACAGATATTCTTAAAGGCCTTAATTCAAAACTTTCCTAAACCTTAAGAACTTTTTTCTCTCGACTTGAATAGAAACGACATTGCAATTAATAGAACTGCTATAACTGCATAATATTGAATCATGAAAGTAAATATTGGCTGTACCGAGCTCAGCCCATCAACTGTTGCATCTCCACCAAGGAGCCCTGCAAGCACTCCTCCAATTGCAGAAGCCAAGAACCACAAACCAAACATCTGCCCCATGTATCTTTTAGGAGAATACTTAGAAAAAGCAGATAAACCTATAGGAGACAGAGCTAGCTCACCCCATGTTTGAAGCAAGTAAGTAAGCAAAAGCCATCTCATTCCTACTGGAGCCGAAACCATTGCCAGCTGGACCGCATAAACCATGACCATAAAACTAATTGCCATAAATATTAGGCCAATAGCAAACTTGATAGGCAAAGATGGATCCATATTTATTCTTGCCAAATGAGCCCAAATTCCGGCAAAAATTGGAGCAAAAGTTACAACGAAGATTGGATTAGCAAACTGAAGCCATCCTATTGGAATAATAAAACCTGCTACAGATAGGTCTGTATAATCTCTTGCAAAAATACTCAATGAACTTGCTGATTGATCAAAGCCTGACCAGAAAGCAGCCGCTCCTATAAATAATACAAATAGAAGTAATAAATTCTTTTTCTCAGAAGCTGAAAGCCCTGCAAAAGAATATAAATAGAGAAAATATGCACCGGCAACGATTGTTAAGAAGTAAGCAAAATTCTCTGCAAAAACTCTTGGTTCAATTGAAATAAGACCAAGCAAACCACAGCCTATAACAGCAAACATAAGAACTAAACTTAATTTAGTCCATTTGATGTATCCTGCTCTTTTTGATTCATCCATATCATTTGGGAATTCACCCGCTGAGCCTAAAAGATGTCTAAATTGAATATATTGATATACTCCAAAAGCCATGCCAATACCTGCTGCTCCAAAACCATAATGCCAACCTATTTTTTCTCCTAAGTAAGAACAAATCAAGAAACCTAAAGTAGAGCCAATATTGATAGACATATAAAAGATTGTGTAGCCTGAATCTCTTCTCTTATCATTATCACCATATAAATTACCAACTATTGTTGAAATATTTCCTTTTAAAAGGCCTGTTCCTAATACCACAAACACTAAACCTAGAAAAAATGTTTGCTCAACCGGTATAGCAAGAATAAAATGACCAAGTGCGATTATTATTGCGCCAAGAAGAACTGCTTTCTGATGCCCTAAAATATTATCAGCAATCCAGCCTCCTGGAACTACCATAAAGTAGACCATTCCAACATATATTCCGTAAATTGCATTAGCGTCCATTGCAGACAAGCCCATGCCTGGATTGAACCCTGCTAATGACCCTGTCATGTAAAGAACCAGTAAAGCCCTCATTCCGTAGTAGGACATCCTCTCCCACATTTCTGTCAGAAACAATGTTCTAAGCCCAATTGGATGACCAAAAAACCCGGTATCTTTATTCATAATGATTTATTCTTTTAATTAATTTAATTACTATAGCAAAATGAATCTAAAATCCCACACCATTTTTCCATTAAAAAGAATTGCAGCAACTATTTATGATCTCTTTCTTCTGTTAGGAGTCTGGTTTGGCGTTGGGTCTATTGCTTTGTGGATGAATAATGGAGAAATATTAAATCCATGGCTAGGGCTCTTAATTGTTTTTATTAGTACCTGGGCTTTCTATAGTTACTTTTGGACTCATGGAAATAAAACACTGGGAATGGCTATATGGAAAGTAGAAATTTATAGCTTTGATGGAAATGAAGTCAATTTACAACAAACTTCAATTAGATTTATAGCAAACCTTGTTATATTTAGTCTAGGTGGACTTCCGCTAATTCAAATATATTTTTCTAAGAATGGTCATTCAATTAGTGACGTATTATCCAAAACAGGTTTAAGACCTATTTAGATTTTTTTGTACAAATAGATGCTAGTAATCAACAGCAGAACTGCTGGTGCAATAACACCAATTAAAATTGGGTAACTAAAGGATATAAAAAAGCTTATTGAGAAATCTTGAATTACTTTATAAACAAACCCTCCAACAACAGCTAAAACTATTCGGGATGCGGGCGAGGAGTCACGAAGGGAGCTAAATATGAAAGACCCAAAAAATATTATTATTGCCAAAATAGAAAATGGATAAAAAATCCTTTTATAAAAAGATTTATCAAGATGCATTCTGAATAGCCGATCTTCTTTTACTAAGTTACCTCTAAGCAGAAGTCGATATTTTCTTACATCTCCGATACTTAGATTTTCAATATCATTAAAAGATACCCTAGCCACCAAAGGAAACAGAAAATCTTCAAATGCCCCAGTATTGCCTTGACCATTAAAGCTATGAAACAACAGCGAGTCGTCAAATATAATTCTATTTTTACTTATTTTTGCAGAGCTTGCTGTTTTAAAATAGAGGACTTTATTCGATGCTAATTTAACAAATTTTACGTTAAAAATAGTGTCGCTAGTTATATTGGTATAGCTTATTAATGAGTTCTCATCCTTCACCCATTGGATATTAGAAGATACTTCCTGGGTGCTATTCAACTTCAAGCTCTTTTCAATCTGAGAGTTTAAATGGATTTCTCTAAATGCTAATTCATCTATGAGAAGAAAAGAAAAAACTAAAATCATGGGTCCTATTGAACTTATTAGAATAATTTGAATAGGTGATTTGCCACTGGATCTAAGAACATTTAGATTGCCCTCTTGATGAGAAATACCAAGTGAAATCATGACACCTAATAGACAAGCTCCTTCTAAAAAATTCATTGCACTATGTGGCATGGATAGAAAAACATATTTCAAGGCAGAAATAAAAGTATAGGTATCTGATAGATTTTCTAGCTCTGAAATAAAATTAAAAACTAAATCAAGCAAGGCAAATATTGTAAAGATAAAAAATGAGATAAAAAATGATCTCTTGATAAGATATTTATTAAAGATCTTCATCAGATCATCAGCCATAAAAATAAAAGAATTAGGGCTATGCCAGTAAGATATTTTAGATAGATATTCTCTTTTATACTTATCGCAGAAGAATTATTAAAACTAATATTATCTTTAAAAATATAACATACTAAAAATAGGCAAAAAAGAAGATGCACCCACCACAAACCAATACCTGAAGTTGGGTTGTCTGCAATTAATTCTCTTCCATAAATCAAAAGACTTAAATACATTACATAAACTAGCATGCCTGGAAGTATTACTGAAAATCTTCCTTGTCTTGGCTTAACCGCTCCCATATAAACTGCCAAAAAAAGTAAGATGATTATGGTAAAAGGTATTGATATACTCCATTGAAGAGAAGCTCTGTCTGAGATGGAGGAATAATCGAATAATTTTGACAGACTTACTCCAGAAATTTGATTTACATCGCCATCTAAAGATAATTTAAATTCTCCAAACGTCGAAACAAGCTGAGAGGAGTTAGAAAAAATACCTTTATACATAGATCCATCTAAAAAGTTCAGATCTAGATCATTTCCATTTTCTTTAACAATTAATTCATCTGCCAAAACTAAAAAAGAGTTATCACCATTTGGCTGGAATAGTTTGACACCTTTCAGATCAGTTTCCTCTGCATCTTCTACATAAATAAATCCACCGCCATCTTTGAGAGAAAATAATTTTTTAGATTGAAGTGCTTCAATTTGCTCTTCAAATGAATCTATTGAAAGCATCTCTTGAGATAAAGCTTTGGTGTATGGAGCTACATACAAACTCAATATTAGAGTTATAACAAAATAAATGATTGCTTGAGGTGCTAAAAATCTAACTAAATCAATGGGAGCAAGTCCTATAGAAAAAAAACCATAAATCTCTCTTTCAGCATAAAGCCTGCTAACGGTAATAAGTATTCCAAGAAAAAATGATAAAGGAATTAAAAGAGTTATAAAATCTGGGAACCTCAGCGCAACAACACTCATTATAATACCAGGATCTATGTATCCCTCTGCAGCTTGCTCAAAATACCCTACAACCCTTGAACCAACCACTAATAGAAAAAAAATTAATAGGATGCTAAGTGAAGATTTTAGAACCTCCATATTCAGACTTTTTGAAAGAATATTTTTTTTATACATGCCTTGAGAACTATGATGCATTACAATATTTATCTTATCAGTAAATTCCATAATTAGGAGACCTTAAATGGCATATAAAGTTTTAAGTAACATTTCATTACAAGATACATCAACAACGAGTTTGAAGGCTTTAAAAACCGACATGCTTGTATTGGTAATTAACAAGGATACTAAAAATAATCCATCCTTTAAAGAGCTAGATAAAGCTTCTAAAAGCTATCTATCAAAAACAATAGCATCACATTTAAAAGAAGCTGGGTCTTCTATGCTACTTCCAAAGGTAAATGACATTACAGCAGAAAATATTCTTTTAGTTAAAGGCCTAGAGAAAGATACTCCAATGCATAAATGGTTGAACATGTATAAAGTAATTGCTAAAAAAGGAAATCAACTTAGCTCTAAAGATTTATCAGTTATGTTCGGTACTGCATGTCCTGAAGGCAAAGATTCTCTATGGATGATTGAAATGATAGCCAAGACAATAGAGTCAAATGTTTATATCTTTTCTGAAACAAAAAACAAAACAGCTAAGAAGCCATCTGTAAAAAAACTAACTATATTAACTACTGGTCTATCTGGGTCTAATCTTACAAAAGCAAAACAAGCTGCTAAAAAAGGATATGCCATCGGTGAAGGCGTTAATACTGCTAAATATCTTGGTGATCTTCCAGCAAATCATTGCACTCCAGTAATAATTGAAAAGAAAGTTAAGGCTATGACTAAGGACTTCCCTAAATTAAAAGTCAAATCTTTTAACGAAAAAGATATGGAGAAATTAGGCATGGGTTCATTTCTTAGCGTCTCAGCAGGAAGTATAGAGCCGGCTAGAATGATGGTTATAGAGTACAAGGGAGGAAAGCCTTCAGAAAAACCTATAGCGCTTGTTGGAAAAGGAGTAACTTTTGATACAGGTGGCGTCTCTATTAAACCGAGTCCTGGTATGGATGAAATGAAGTGGGACATGTGTGGTGCTGCAACAGTATTTGGTGTTATGTCTACTCTAGCAAGATTGGATGCTAACGTTAATGTTGTTGGTGTTATGGCTTGTGCAGAAAATATGTGCTCATCGACGGCTACTAAACCAGGTGATGTTGTAACTTCAATGTCTGGTCAAACAATTGAAATCTTAAATACAGATGCTGAAGGTAGATTAATTCTTGCAGATGCTCTTACATTTGTAGGTAAATACAAACCTTCTTATGTTATAGATATGGCAACTCTTACAGGAGCAGTCGTGGTTGCTCTTGGAAGACATGCTAGTGGAGTTATGGCAAATGACCAACATCTTGCAGATATGATTATTAGCTCAGGAGAAGAGTCAGGCGATAGAGCTTGGCAGCTTCCACTTTGGGATGAGCATCAGTCATGTACAAAAACATCTTATGCTGATTTAGCAAATATAGGTGGAGGAAGAGAAGCTGGAACTATTCACGCTGCTGCTTTCTTATCTAAATTTACTAATGATTATAAATGGGCTCATATTGATATAGCTGCAACTGCATCACATAGCTCTCCTGTAAAGGCTGGAACAGGAAGACCTGTACCGCTTTTAAGTGAGCTGTTGTTAAGTAAAAAGCTAAAATAGAAAAATTCTAGGAACATGGATAAACAGTATCACCCTACCGAGATAGAAGAAAAGTGGGCGAAGGTTTGGTCTGAGAGAAAGGTTAAGAATGAAAGTTCTACAGAGTCCTTCTCTCAAGTCATTCCACCTCCAAACGTCACTGGTACTTTGCACATGGGTCATAGCTTTCAATACGCTATTATGGATTTCTATACTAGATATAACCATATGGCAGGTAAGGATTCATACTGGCAGGTTGGTAGTGATCATGCGGGAATTGCTACTCAAATGGTTGTTGAAAATAACTTAGCAAAAAAAGATATAACTCGAAAAGACTTAGGTAGAGAAAAATTTCTTGAAGAAGTTTGGTCTTGGAAGGATTACTCAGAAGAAAAAATTACTTCACAAATTAAAAGGCTTGGAAATACCGTAGATTGGAATAAATATAGATTTACGCTTGATGATGATTTTAATGAAGCTGTTATTAAGGCTTTTGTGGAACTGCATAGAAAGGGAAAGATCTATAGGGGCTATAGACTTGTTAATTGGGATCCATCACTTAAAACAGCGGTATCTGATTTAGAGGTTGTTAGACAAGAAAAAGATGGCTTGCTTTGGCATATAAAGTACCCAATAGAAGGAAGTGAGGACTTTATAACTGTTGCTACGACAAGACCTGAGACCATGTTTGGCGATATGGCAATTGCAGTAAACCCTGAAGATAATCGATACACTCATCTAATTGGAAAAAATATAATCCTTCCTTTTGTTGGCAGAAAAATACCTATTATTGGTGACAGTTATGTGGATATGGAATTTGGAACTGGTTGCTTAAAAATAACACCTGGACATGATTTTAATGACTATGAGCTTGGTAAGAAATACTCGTTACATGAGGTAGATGGTCAAGTTAAGAGCTCTGATGTTGATAGTGATTTTGAGCCTATAAATATATTCAATGATGATGCTTGGACAAATGACAATGTGCCAGTCCCTTTTAATAATCTTGATCGTTTTAAAGTAAGGAAACTTGTTGTAGAAAAATTAACTGAGCTATCCCTTTTAGAAAAAGAAGAAAAACATCATATAAGTGTTCCTAGAGGCGAAAGATCTAATGTTGTTATAGAACCAAAATTGAGTCATCAATGGTATGTAAAAACATCTGAAATGGCAGCTAGAGCTAATGAAGCTGTAAATAATGGTGAGGTAAAATTTCACCCCCAAAACTGGGACAAAACATATTTTAATTGGATGGATAATATACAAGATTGGTGTATTAGCAGGCAAATATGGTGGGGTCACAGAATACCAGCTTGGTATGACGCTGAAGGCAATGTTTATGTAGGGCACAGTGAAGAAGAGGTAAGAACTCAATACAAGTTGGATAATAGAGAATTAAAACAAGACGATGATGTTCTAGATACTTGGTTTTCTTCGAGCTTATGGCCTTTTGCCTCAATGGGTTGGCCAAATGAGACTGACGATTTTAAGAAACATTTTCCTACATCCTTGCTAGTAACTGGTTTTGATATTATCTTTTTCTGGGTGGCAAGGATGATGATGATGAGTCTGGAATTTACAGATCAAATACCATTCAAAGATGTTTATGTGACTGGCCTTATTCGAGATGAAAATGGGCAAAAGATGTCAAAATCTAAAGGGAATGTTATAGATCCTTTAGATCTTATTTATGGCATATCACAAGATGAGCTAGTAGAAAAAAGAACTGCTAACTTGATGCAAGAAAAAATTGCTCAAAAAATTGAACGTAAAACAAGAAATCAATTCCCTAAAGGGATTGAGTCATACGGAACTGACGCTCTTAGAATGACATTCTTTTCTTTAGCAACACATACCAAAGATATTAGTTTTGAATTTGGTAGATTAAAAGGTTATAGAAATTTCTGCACTAAAGTTTGGAATGCCGCAAGATTTATTAATGGCTACCCTATAGGTAATGAGTCTTTTGATCCTAAAACTGACTCAGATAAATTAATAATGGATGAATTTCAAAAGACAAAGAATAAAATACAAAAAAATATAGAAGACTACAGATTAGATTTTGCAATTAATGAGGTTTATGAGTTCTTTTGGAGCAAGTTCTGTGATGTTTATATTGAGGAATGTAAGAAGTCAGGCAAGACTGACAACCTAAGACCTATGCTAAAAGAAATATTAGTAATGATGCACCCATTTGCACCTTTTATAACCGAAGAAATACATACATTGCTATTTAAGAATCAAATTATTGAATAGTTTGAGTTGGCAAAAGAAACATCTGTATGTGGTCAATATCATCTTCTAAATAAACATCACCTCTAGAAGTAAAACCCAACTCACTATAAAAGGTTTCTAGCCTATGTTGAGCTGAAATAACAATCTCAACATCAGGATAATGCTCACTAAGATAAGAAATACCCTCCTCTGTAAGGCTTTGTCCTAATTGCTCACCCCTTTTGGAAATATCAACAACGATTCTACCTAAAGATGTACCCTCATATTTTATTCCTGGAGGGAAAGCTCTCAAATAGGAGACAAGAATATCATCATGGTGACCGAGCAAATGAAATGCATTCTGATCTAAAAAATCTGCATCTACGTATGGACAGTCTTGCTCAACGATGAACACCTTCTGTCTTAGATGAATTAATTCATATAACTCATCTCTAGAGAGATCAGAGAATATTTTCCATGTATAGCTTACTGCTTTTAAATTTTTCAAATTTACATCAACTGTTACTTAACTAGATATAATTATATAATATCGATTCATTTAGTTGTGAGTTCCGTAAACTCTTTCTAGCAAACAAAAATAATCTATTAATTTAAATGGATTATTTAAAGAAAAAAGGGAAAAATTATGTCGAATATCTATAAGCAGGTTGTTAAAAAATCTGATATGACGGATACCACTTTAGAAGAATTTAAAAATAAAGTTTTATTAATTGTTAACGTGGCTAGCGAATGCGGTCTTACATATCAATATGAGGGGCTTCAAGATCTTCACAATAAATACAAAGAAAATGGTTTGGAAGTTCTTGGATTTCCTTGCAATCAATTTGGAGCTCAAGAGCCAGGAACAAATGAAGAAATACAATTTTTTTGCACTGAAAAGTATGATGTGAGTTTTAATTTATTTGATAAAATTGATGTAAATGGAGATAACGTTGCTCCAATTTATCAATTGCTAAAGAAAGATAATCCTTCAGAGTCAGGATCAAAAGACATTGAATGGAATTTTACAAAATTTTTAATTAGCAAAGATGGTGAAACAATCAAAAGATTTGGGCCAAAAACCGAACCTGATGAAATAAAAAAAGATATAGAAGAGCTGCTAAATGACTAAAGGTATTTACGATCATGTTGTAAAAGATGCGAAAATGAATGAGGTTTCAATAGGTGCCTTTAAAGAGAAGGTCTTATTGGTAGTTAACGTTGCTAGCGAATGTGGCTTTACTTATCAATATGAAGGACTTCAGAAGCTGTATAGTAAGTATGCCCAAGATGGTCTAGAAATACTTGGATTCCCTTGCAATCAATTTAAAGCACAAGAATCAGGAACAAATGAAGAAATACAATTTTTTTGCACTGAAAAGTATGATGTCTCTTTCAATGTTTTAAACAAAATTGACGTAAATGGTCAGAATGCCGATCCATTTTATGAATTTCTTAAAAATGAGCGCCCTGGAATAATGGGAACAAAAAATATTAAGTGGAATTTCTCAAAATTCTTGGTTAATAAGAATGGTGAAGTTATTAAACGTTATGGCCCAACAACAAAACCAGAGGCTATTGAATCAGACATTGTGAGGCTTCTTTAATGCCTACCTTGTTTGGGGTAGCCTAGTTCCTCACAATAACTGCTCTTTTAGCAATTTATATAATTATTGAAGAGTTGCAGCTTAACTGGTTAAGAAAGAAGGATTTAGAAACTTAAAGACATTAGCAGGGCATCTTCAGGAACATCTCCTGAATAATACTTCTCTCTAATAGCATCTTTTAAAAAGTTATGGCCCTCGTAAAATGAAATAGCTTTATCATTTCCAGCCCTAACTTCTAAAAATACTTGAGTAATCCCCATAGCCTTGCATTGCTTATTCATTGAGCTAATTAGAAGACTTCCAATACCTCTTCTCTCATGAGTCTCTTTCACGGCAATGCTAAGCAAATGTGCCTCTGGCTTAATTGGTGAAAAAATTAAGAACCCCATTATTAGGTTATTTTCTTTGCAGACTAAGCCATGATGACCAACCTTAAAGGAAGAAGTAAAGTTTTCGTAAGACCAAGGTGTAGGATTTGTGGATAGTTCAATTTCGTATGCTTCGTCTAGATCCGCCCTATCTAATAAAGATATTTCAAACATACTAAAAAATAAATTTGGTCTTAATGTCTTCCCACAGTGGCTTTTTCAAGTTGGGTTTTGTTAAAATCTCAATCAGGCTAGGTGAGGTTATGATTGGTAAAAATGTCTTAATATTAAAGTTATTTTTATAAAAAATAATAATTCCGCTAACAGCTTGAAACTGATCAATAAGCCCCGAGATATCTTCATGCTTATTTATTTTCATAGTTTTTATGATCTCAATCTCGCCTGTTGGCTTTATAGCGTTAATAATCGCCCCTAATAAATTCTTTTGATCTTGGGAAATATCGTTATAAGGCACATCAAGTAATGTTAAAATATTTCCTTTTTGATAAAAATTAACTTCTTTATCAACTAACTGATTTGGTTCTGGCCTCAGGGAATACCTTGTAACACCAATCTCTTTTAAGATTAGGTTAGTTTTGATAGTTGAAGTTATCATAGAGATAAAATATTAACATTTACTAATGAAAATGGATAATCAGAATAACAAATATAAGGCTTTTAAGCCCATTGAACTTGAAAATAGATCATGGCCTTCAAAGGTTATTAAAGAATCGCCTCTTTGGTGCTCTGTAGATCTTAGGGATGGAAATCAAGCCCTTATTGAGCCAATGGGAGCTGAAAGAAAAGATCGAATGTTTGCCCTCCTTTGCGACCTAAAATTTAAAGAGATAGAAGTGGGTTTTCCTTCAGCTTCTCAAACTGATTTTGATTTTGTCAGAGACCTTATTGAATCAAAGAAAATTCCATCTGATGTAACTATTCAGGTCCTTACTCAATCAAGAAATGAACTAATTGAAAGAACTTTTGAATCCTTAAAGGGAATTCCTCAAGCTATTGTTCATTTTTATAATTCAACATCTACTCTTCAAAGAAAAGTTGTATTTAAGCAAGATAAGGCTGGCATAAAAGAAATCGCAATTAATGGTGCAAAAAAAATAAAAGAACTTGCTGAAAAAAATCCAGATACTGATTGGCGATTTGAATACTCTCCAGAAAGCTTTACTGGAACTGAGTTAGATTATGCTGCAGAAGTTTGTGATGCGGTTGTTGAAATCCTTAAAGAAGTATCTGATCATAAAATAATTATTAATCTCCCAGCAACTGTTGAAATGTCAACGCCAAATATCTATGGCGATCAAATAGAGTGGATGAATCAAAATCTACAGTATAGGGATGATATATGCTTAAGCCTTCATCCTCACAATGATAGAGGAACTGCTGTAGCAGCAACAGAGTTTGGATTAATGGCTGGTGCCGACAGAGTTGAGGGAACTCTATTTGGAAATGGTGAAAGAACTGGAAATGTTGATATTGTTACTCTTGCTCTGAATATGTTTACACAAGGAATCGATCCACAATTAGACTTTTCAAATATTAATGCGGTTATGCGAGAGGTGGAGTATTGCAATCAATTACCAGTTCATCCAAGACATCCTTATGCAGGAGATCTTGTTTTTACTGCCTTTTCAGGCTCACATCAAGATGCCATAAAAAAGGGCTTCCAGGGAATGAGAGAGTCCAACGACCCAGTATGGGAAGTACCTTACTTGCCAATAGATCCAGCTGATTTAGGAAGAAGCTATGAAGCTGTTGTGAGAATAAATTCTCAATCAGGTAAAGGTGGTGTGGCTTTCTTGCTTGAAAAAGATCACGGTGTTTCACTGCCAAGAAGATTGCAAATTAGCATGAGTCAAAAAATACAAAAACTAGCTGATGAATCTG
>OJDX01000083.1_pt1 | contig 15509 bp, 14 predicted proteins | sample 1593101 | NCBI WGS metagenome assembly OJDX01 (sample SAMN05416719, study PRJEB24817) | seawater metagenome | isolation source: Sea water | place: Canada:Atlantic | collected 2013-07 | reverse complement strand
ACGAGATTCGCCTTAGTCTCGTGGGCTCGGAGATGTGTATAAGAGACAGAAACTGTTCATAGTCTTCAATATCAACTAGGATTAACTTTAATAAATAATCAAAATTACCAGACACCCGATGGCATTCAACCACTTCTGGAAATCCTCTTATAGTGGTTACAAATTTCTCTAAGTAACTTCTCGTATGATTTTTTAGTGTAATCCCTACAAATACAGTCAATTTTAAGCCCAACATTTTAGAATTTAAAATAGCAGCATATTTATCGATAAACCCTCGTTTTTCAAGTTTTTTTATACGGTCAAAAATAGGGGTTGTAGTCATCCCTAAAATGTCAGCAATATTTTTAATAGTACGGTTACTATTTTGCTGTAGTAGTTTTAAAATTTCAATATCTGTCTTGTCAAGTTTATCAATCATCTAGAAAAAAAATAGTTTAAAAGTTATATGAGCGGCTACCAAAAGAATAAAACAATTTATTTTAACAAAAATACACATAAATATTCTTATTTGGAAACTGTTTCAATAACAAACCGTTAATATGATCGTATTGAATATATATTTGTTCTTCACAGTATTTTGATAAATTGTTTGTTTAATTACTTAATCTTTTAGCCATTATATGCCTAGATATCATACGTTAGGAAAAATTCCTCCAAAGAGACACACTATTTTTAAAGACGATAATGACAATTTTTATTATGAAGAATTGTTTGGCACCATAGGGTTTGAAGGGATGTCGTCATTGATGTACCACACCCAACGTCCCACACAAGTCAAAAAGATTTTAAAATCTTACGATGTCGCTCCAAAGATTGCAGTTTCTAAAAATATGAAGTCGTTAAAACTTGAAGGTTTTGAAGTAGCCCCTAAATCAGATTATTTAGAAAGCAGAACTTGTATACTTGCTAATCAAGATTGTCAAATAAGTTTGGCGGCTCCAAAAGAGTCCTTAACAACTTATTTTTATAAAAACACAGATTCAGACGAAGTACTATTTGTCCACAAAGGAACTGGAAAGTTAAGAACACTTCTGGGAAATATTGAATTTAAATACGGAGATTATCTAGTCATTCCTAGAGGGGTAATATATCAAATCGAATTTAATGATGAAGACAACCGCCTGTTCATAGTGGAATCAAGAAGTCCTATTTATACACCTAAACGCTATCGAAACTGGTTTGGCCAGCATGTAGAAGGTGCCCCATACTCTGAAAGAGATTTACACCCTCCTACAGAACTAGAAACGTTTAATGAAACAGGCGACTTTCTTATAAAGGTTAAAAAACAAGACACAATTCACGAATATATTTATGCTGCTCACCCTTTTAGTGTGGTGGGCTGGGACGGCTATAACTTCCCTTATAAGTTCTCTATTCATGATTTTGAACCTATTACTGGGATGATTCATCAACCGCCTCCAGTACATCAAACATTTGAGACGTCTAAGTTTGTCATTTGTTCGTTTGTGCCAAGGCTTTTTGATTACCATCCAAAATCGGTACCAGCACCCTATAACCACTCTAACATTGACTCGGACGAAGTCCTATATTATGTAGATGGTGACTTTATGAGTAGAAACGATATTAATAAAGGGAGTATAACCTTGCATCCAGCTGGAATTCCCCATGGTCCACACCCAGGGTCAATGGAAAAAAGTATTGGAAAAAAAGAAACCCAAGAACTCGCTGTGATGGTGGACACCTTTAGTCCATTAATGGTGACAGAAGAAGCTATGAATATTCAAGATGAAGATTATTATAAATCCTGGGTTACAAAATAAAAAAATAAAAAATTTACGGAAATGAGTAAAATAAAAAACGTAGAGTACGGATTGGAAAAAATATTTAAAGATGCAAAAGACTTTCTCCCGCTATTAGGAACTGATTATGTAGAATTTATTGTAGGTAATGCAAAACAAGCAGCCCACTTTTACAAAACTGCTTTTGGGTTTCAATCCTATGCATATAAAGGATTAGAAACGGGATGTAAAGATTATGCATCTTATGTTGTTAAACAAGATAAAATAAGAATCGTGTTAACCACTCCACTTAATCAAGATTCATGGATGAACGAACATTTATCCAAGCATGGTGATGGGGTGAAAGTTGTTGCTTTGTGGGTGAATGACGCTAAAAAATCGTGGGAAGAAACGACCAAAAGAGGCGCAAAGTCTTATATGGAACCAACGGTTGAAAAAGACGAACATGGCAAAATAGTGAGAGCTGGAATTTATACCTATGGAGAAACTGTTCACATTTTTGTAGAAAGAAAAAACTACACAGGAGTATTTTTACCTGGTTACAAAAAATGGGAATCAGAATATAATCCTGAACCTATGGGTCTTAAATTTATAGATCATATGGTGGGTAATGTTGGTTGGAATGAAATGGATGTCTGGGTAAAATATTACGAGGATGTTATGGGCTTTGTAAATTTCTTATCTTTTGATGATAAGCAAATTACAACAGAATACTCTGCATTAATGAGTAAAGTAATGAGTAACGGAAACGGAAGAATCAAATTTCCAATTAACGAACCAGCAGAAGGAAAAAAGAAATCTCAAATTGAGGAATACTTAGACTTTTATAATGGTCCAGGAGTGCAACACATTGCTGTTGCCTCAAATGATATCATTGATACAGTAGCAAAAATGAGAGCTAAAGGGGTTGAGTTTTTAAGCACACCACCCGACGACTATTACAAATCCGTTCCAAAAAGACTTTCTGATCACAACCATGAATTAGAAGAAGATATTGAAAAATTAAAATCCCTTGGGATTATGATTGACGCTGATGAAGAAGGCTATTTATTACAAATATTCACCAAACCTGTAGAAGATAGACCCACCTTGTTTTTTGAAATCATTCAAAGAATGGGTGCAAGAGGGTTTGGAGCTGGAAATTTCAAAGCACTTTTTGAAGCCATTGAAAGAGAACAAGAAAACAGAGGAACCTTATAATTTAATGGTTGACAGTCACCATAATACAACTATAATGGAGTTTAATAGTGTTACCAAAAAGCTACCAAAACATCTTCATAAATTTATAGTACAACAACCCTATAGCTCCTACACAGCTCAAAATCAAGCGGTATGGCGTTATGTGATGCGACTTAATATTCATACCTTAAATAATAAGGCTCACGATAGTTATATTCTTGGGTTGAAAAAAACAGGCATTAATGAAGAGGTCATTCCGGAAATGGATGGCATGAATCGGATTCTTAAAGACATTGGATGGGCAGCAGTAGCTGTAGATGGGTTTATTCCTCCTAATGCCTTTATGGAGTTTCAAGCTTATAATGTACTTGTCATTTCTTCAGACATCAGAACAATAGACCATATCAACTACACCCCTGCCCCAGATATTATTCATGAAGCTGCTGGGCATGCGCCAATAATTGCAAATGCCGAATATGCAGAATATTTGAGAAGACTAGGAGAAATTGGCGCTAAGGCCATAGCATCGCCCATTGATAATTATATGTATGAAGCCATTCGCTTATTGTCGATTTTAAAAGAAAATCCCAATTCTTCAGAAGCAGCAATAGCAGATGCAGTACGGCAAGTCAATACACTGCAAACTGAAATGGGTGAACTTTCTGAAATGGCTCAGATTAGAAACCTTCACTGGTGGACGGTTGAATACGGCTTAATAGGTACGCTTGAAAATCCTAAATTATATGGTGCAGGTCTCTTATCATCTATTGAAGAAAGTCGTTTATGCTTACAAAAAGAAGTTAGGAAATTACCCTATTCAATTGAAGCGGCTACAGTCAATTTTGACATTACTAGCACGCAACCTCAGTTGTTTGTTATTCCTAATTTTTCTAGTTTGAGCTTTGTGTTAGAAGAATTTGCCAATACCATGGCCGTTAGAACAGGGGGGTTAAAAGGAATTCAAAAGTTGATTGCTTCAAAAAAAATGGGAACAATAGAGTTAAACACAGGAATTCAGATTTCCGGAACCTTTACTACTGTTATAAATTATGGCCATACTCCTATATATTTTCAAACAAATGGCTCTACTGCTTTGGCAATTGAAGGCACTGAACTAATTGGGCATGGAATTGAACAGCACCCAAACGGCTATGGGAGTACGCTAGGAAAACTAGAAGGTATCAATACAGCAATTGAAGACATGTCCCCTAAAGACTTAGAGGTATACGGCATAATTGAAGGCAAATCTACTAGCCTTAATTTTGTAGGCGGCATTAAAGTTGAAGGAGAAATTATTACTGGTAAAAGAGATCTCCAAGGAAAAATAATACTGATCTCCTTGAAAAACTGTTTGGTAACCCATAATGAAACCGTATTATTTGACCCGAGTTGGGGGGTGTATGATATGGCGATTGGAAACCATATTGCTTCGGCGTTTGCTGGACCTGCCGATTCCAATTCATTTGAAGATATTTATAGTATATCAAAACAAAAAACAACTCCAATTATATATTCTGACCAAGAAAAAAAGGTTCATGAATTATATGAAACAGTTAAAACATACAGAACAAATAATGCCGATGCGGTTGAAATTCTTAAGTCCGTTTTTAATGAACTCATCGATGAACACCCCTCTGAATGGTTACTATTATTGGAATTATACGAACTTGTTTATAACAAAGATTTATCTTTAATGAATAAAATTCATGAGCAGCTTCTAATCTTGAAGCAAAACAAACACTATTCTAAGCTTATTACAGATGGCTTACATTTAATTATTAAAAAATAACATATGCACTGTTGGATTAAAATTGATAAAGATTCAGATTTTAGTATCTATAATTTACCGTTTGGAATTTTTTCTGAAGCTGATCAGATTAAAAGAGTTGGTGTAGCTATAGGAGACCATGTAATTGATTTATATGCCGTTTATGAGCTCGGTGTTTTTAAAGACTTAAAGTTTGATATTTCTGTTTTGGAGTCGGATTACTTAAATGATTTTATAGCTTTAGGTAAACCTATCACTGTAAAAGTTAGAGCTGATCTTCAGTCAGAATTATGCAATGAAGATTCTTTTTTAAAATCCCACCCATCGGTTTTTATTAAGCAAACTAAAGTGACCATGCATTTACCTGTTAAGGTAGGTGATTATACTGACTTTTATTCTAGTATTGAACACGCTACCAACATAGGAACCATGTTTAGAGATCCTGAAAATGCGTTGCTCCCAAATTGGAAACACTTACCAGTAGGATATCATGGACGTGCCTCTTCTATAATAGTAAGCGGACAAAACGTACACAGACCAAAAGGGCAGGTTGTTTTAGAACCCAACTCCCCTCCTACATTCCAAGCGTCTTCACGAGTTGATTTTGAATTAGAAATGGGCTTTATTATTGGGAAAACCTCAACTTTAGGCGATTCTGTTTCTACAGAAAATGCAGATGATTATATATTTGGGAAAGTCTTGTTTAATGATTGGTCAGCTCGAGATATACAAAAATGGGAATATGTTCCCTTGGGTCCCTTTTTGGCAAAAAGTTTTGCTTCCTCAATATCTGCTTGGGTGGTGACTTTAGAAGCTTTAGAGCCCTTTAGAGTGAATGGACCAGTGCAAAACCCTTCGGTAATGCCATATTTAAGCTCTAGAGGTTCCAGAAACTACGATATTAATTTACAAGTCGCTATACAGCCTATGAATTGTAAAGAAACGACTGTAAGTCGTTCAAATTTTAAATACATGTATTGGAATATGAATCAACAACTAGCCCATCATACCGTTAATGGATGTAATTTAAATGTTGGTGACTTGATGGCTTCAGGAACAATTAGTGGGAAAGACCCAAAGGCATATGGGTCCATGCTAGAACTGTCTTGGGCCGGCTCCAAGCCTGTTGAATTAAATGAGGGTGGTTCTCGAAAATTTATTCACGATAATGACACCGTTATTATGAGAGGTTACTGTAAAAAAGGGCCAGTTCGTGTGGGGTTTGGTGCCGTTTCATCTACATTACTTAAAGCTAAATAAATACTATGTCTACAATTAAATCATTTGATCCTGAAACACTAGAAACTAGAGACTTACATCAATTACTTTTATCTGCAATTGCACCTAGACCAATCGCATTTGCAAGTACTATTGACTCTAAAGGAAATGTCAACCTTAGTCCATTTAGTTATTTTAATGTCTTTAGTTCTAATCCTCCAATTTTAATTTTCTCTCCCTCTAGGCGTGTGCGTGACAACACAACAAAACATACTTTACAAAACGCTGATGAAACAAGAGAAGTGGTAATAAATATGGTCGATTATTCGATCGTAGAGCAGATGTCTAAGTCTAGTAATGATTATGCGAAAGGAGTTAATGAATTTACTAAAACTGGTCTTACAGAAGTGAGCTCACTTAAAGTGAAGCCTCCTCGAGTTTTAGAGTCGCCCGTATCTTTTGAATGTGTTGTAGACAATATTATCTCCTTAGGAGAGAAGGGAGGCGCAGGTCAATTGGTAATAGCAAAGGTTGTGCATATACATGTAAACTCTAAATTGTTAGATTCAAACGATAATATAGATCCTACAAAGCTAGATTTAGTGGCCCGTTTGGGTGGCGATTGGTATTCACGAGTAACCAAAGAAAGTATGTTTACAATTAGTAAACCTAAAGGCTAAAAAGTGAATTAGAGGAACTTGGGTATGATTCCGCTCTACTTACTTACCAATACAGAAATTAGCGAATATGTTTCCTAGAAGATCATCAGAAGTAATTTCCCCAGTAATTTCTCCAAAGTGATACAGAGCTTGACGAATGTCAATTGCCAATAAATCTCCTGAAAGCTGGGCGTCCATTCCTTGTTGAACCCTTTGCACATCTGACAACGCCTTTAGCAAAGAATCATAATGTCTGGAGTTGGTAATAATAGTATCGTTATTACGCAAGGCCCCTGTATTTACAAATTCTAATAACTTAGTTTTTAGAGATGTAATTCCCTCTCCGCTTTTAGCAGCCGTGTAAAGAGTGTGTGGATACACAAAAGAAGTTTCAATAAGCCCTTTATCCGCTTGGTCCATTTTATTAGCGACCACTATTAACTGCTTGTCTGGGTATTGCTCCTGAATTTTTCGGATATCGTTATTAAAAAGTACAATCGTTTCGATTGTTACCATAGAAGCATCTAATAAATACAATACGACTTGCGATTGAGTAATTTTTTCAAATGTTTTTTTAATACCTATGCTTTCAATCGTATCCTCAGTGGTACGAATACCGGCCGTATCAATGAATCGAAACTTAATGCCTTCAATCGTGATTTCATCTTCGATAGCATCACGAGTAGTTCCTGCAATATCACTAACTATGGCTTTGTCTTCGTTTAATAGTGCGTTTAATAATGTAGACTTGCCTACGTTAGGAGCACCAACAATAGAAATTGGAATCCCACTTTTAATCACATTACCAGTTGAGAAGGAGTCAACTAAATGTTTTAAAACCTTGATAATTCGCTGCAGCAAATCTTCAAATTGTTTGCGGTCTGCAAACTCTACATCTTCTTCCGAAAAATCGAGTTCTAATTCAATCAAAGAAGCAAAATTTAATAACTCATCACGTAAGACTTTGATTTCATTACTGAACCCTCCACGCATCTGTTGCATAGCAATTTGGTGGGAAGCTTTGTTATCACTAGCAATCAAATCCGCAACCGCTTCGGCCTGACTCAAGTCTAGTTTAGCGTTTAGAAAAGCACGAAGTGTAAATTCCCCTGGATTCGCAATTCGCGCGCCGTTTCTCACAAACAGTTGTATAATTTCTTGCTGTATATAAGAACTTCCATGACAAGAAATTTCAACAACGTTTTCTCCAGTATAGGATGTTGGGTTTTTAAAAACAGATACTAAAACTTCATCTAAGACCCTACCGGCTTCTGTGATATGTCCTAAATAAATGGTGTGTGACTTTTGATCCGCTAGTTTTTTCTCGTGAATGGACTTAAAAAAAACATCAGCCATGGCTATGGCTTCAGCTCCTGAAAGTCTAATCACTGCAATGGCGCCTGCTCCTGAAGGAGTGGCTAAAGCTATAATAGTATCGTTTTGATGCAAAAGTTGATTTTTTACAAAAGTATTAATATTACTTCAAATGAGATAAGTAATAATTTTAATTTATTTTTGTATTTCCATTTAATCAAGCTACTATGAAAATCCATTTGTTTGCATTTTTAATATTCACCACACTCATTAGTTGTAATCAATCAGGAATACTGTTAGAAAACGAATATGAAGTCACTGTAAAAGCAGAAGGAGTTTTTAATGGACTAAGAGCGTATTTAAAAACAAACGAGGATCCAAGAAACTCTATTGCCACAGATACAGCCGTTGTTTACAAAGGGGGCTTTACTTTTAAAGGCCAAATTGAAGGGACTGAAATGCGGTCCTTAACTATTGATGGAGTAAATGGTCAAACAACCATAATTTTAGAACCAGGGAAAATTAAGGTTGTTGTTTATAAAGATAGTATTTACAAATCTACCGTAGAAGGATCCTTTAACAATGTAGTTTTTAATGACTATAAGAAAGAATATAAAGCCCAAATGGATAATTTAAATTCTGTAAGAAAAGCACTCATGGCCTCACAAAATGATCCCACACTTACAAAATCCCTTAAAAAGCAAATGGATTCTTTAAGAATAGAACTTAAAAATTTTGGTTTTCAATTTATCAAAGCTAATACTGATGCTGACTTTTCATTGTTATTATTGAATAGCGTTATAGATCAAAAAGGATTTGACCTGAATTTAGCTTCAGAGGCTTATGATCAAATTGACAACTCCATAAAGATTAAAACCATTAATAATCAAATCATTTCTAACCAAATAAAAACAAAAATAAAACTTGCTGAAAAATCTCAATTAGTTGCGATTGGACAAATAGCTCCTAATTTCTCAGCACCAAATCCAGAAGGCGAATTTGTAGAACTAAATAAAATAAAAGGGAAAGTAACCATTGTTGATTTTTGGGCCTCTTGGTGTAAACCATGTAGAACTGAAAACCCAAACCTTGTAAAACTCTATAATAAATATCACCCTAAAGGCTTAGAGATTATTAGTGTGTCTCTTGACCGTGAATCACAAAAAGACTTTTGGATTAAAGCGATTGAAAAAGACCAATTAAGCTGGTATAATATTTCAAATTTAAAATTCTGGCAAGAGCCTATTGCAAAACTTTATGGCGTAAACTCTATTCCAGCTACATTTATCATTGACAAAAACGGAATCCTTATTGCCAAAAAATTAAGAGGTTCACAGTTAGATCAAAAAATAAAGGAACTTTTTGATTAGTAGTTTTTTGAATAAGTTCTAAATTTTGTTGTTTTTGTGCATTACAAACAAAATAATAATTGGAATTGCTAGCAGTATAACCATCCATAAATGCGTTTCTAAAACTTGAGGAACGATTAATAAAGTTAAGATATAACCACCTATAGCGCCTCCAAAATGCGCATCGTGTCCAATATTCCCCAGTCTAGACTTCATGCCATATATCGAATATAACATATACCCAACTCCAACAACATAAGATGGAATAGGGATAGGAATGAAATACAAATATAGTTCCATTCCAGGGTATAACAGTATAGCCGAATATAGGATTCCCGTCACGGCACCACTAGCGCCGACTGCTGAATAATAGGATTCATTTTGATGAAAATAATAGGACAATAGATTTCCAGAAATTAAACTTCCAAAATAAATTAGAAAGAAATATAAAGGCCCCACACTTGCCACAACATTATTAGCAAAGAAATAGAGAGTAACCATATTAAACAACAAATGTTGTAGGTCTACATGTAAAAAACCAGAGACTAATAAACGCAGTTTTTCTCCACGCTTGATCCCACCTACATTAAACTTATAGGTCTCGAAAAAAGAGCGATCTTTAAACCCTTTAAAGGAACAAATAATGTTGATGGCAATAATAATAAGGAGATAAATACTAATGTTCATAAGGACTACATATTAAATAAACTATATCTTTGCGAAAGTAAATTTAATATTTTTAAATGCAATTACTAGCGTACATTTTAATTTACCCTATAATTTGGTTTGTTTCCATCCTTCCATTTAGGCTACTTTATGCTGTTTCTGACTTGTTATATGTTTTAATGTATAATGTGCTAGGTTATAGAAAAAAAACTATTCAGGAAAATCTCAAACTAGTGTTTCCAGAAAAAACAGAAGTGGAGCTGATGGTAATTACAAAAAAATTCTATCACCATTTGTGTGATATGATTGTCGAATCAATTAAATCAATGAATATTTCGATTGACTCCATGAAAGCGCGTTATAAGTTTAATAACCTAGATATTATAACTGATTTTGAAAGACAAAATACAAGCATCATACTTATGTGTGCTCATTACGGAAGTTGGGAATGGATTTTTATTCTTCAAACCTACACATCTCACAGAAGTTATGCGATTTACAAACGGTTACAAAACAAATATTTTGATCGCTTAATAAAATCAATTAGAGCCCGCTATAATAGTTATCTTATTACCACTAAAGAAACGTTTTCTGTAATGGAAGACGCAAAGAAAAAAGGCATCTTATCCATGAGTGGATTTGCATCAGATCAGTCTCCGAAAAAAGATAAAGCACGCTATTGGGCAGATTTTATGGGAATCAATGTTCCAGTTCATACAGGCGCGGAAGCCCTCGCAAAAAAATTAGATATGCCGGTCGTTTTTTTCTCTGTTAAACGCATGAAAAGAGGGTATTATGAAGCTACGTTTCAAATCTTGGCTGAAGACCCTACATCATTTAAAGATTATGAAATAACAGACCGCTTCTTAGCACTTGTTGAAGCGCAAATATACGAGGCTCCAGAATACTATTTGTGGACCCACAAACGCTGGAAACATCGAAAGGCTTAAAGTCCTACTACTTCTTTTATTTCGTTAATAATTTTATCTGCTAATTCGTCTGCAGTATCTTGTGTTGGTGCTTCTGTATAGATGCGTATAATAGGCTCTGTATTACTTTTTCTAAGGTGAACCCATTCGTTTGGGAAATCAATTTTCACCCCGTCAATAGTAGTTATTTGTTCATGGGCATATTTAGATTCCATAGCCACTAAAATAGCGTCCACATCAATCGTTGGATTTAAATCGATTTTCTTTTTACTCATAAAATAAGATGGGTAGCTTGCTCTAAGTGTACTCACTGCTATTTTACGTTCAGCTAGTAAACTTAAAAACAAGGCAACTCCAACTAAGGCATCCCGACCATAATGAGATTCAGGATATATAATACCACCATTACCTTCACCTCCAATAATAGCATTGCTTGCTTTCATAGCATTAACCACATTAACTTCACCAACAGCACTCGCTGTATACGTACCGCCATATTTTTCAGTCACATCTCTTAAGGCTCTAGTAGAGCTTAAATTACTGACTGTATTTCCGGGTTTATGACTTAAAATATAATCAGCACAAGCGACTAAGGTGTATTCTTCACCAAACATCACTCCTTTTTCGTCCATAAAAGCCAACCTATCAACATCGGGGTCAACCGCAATTCCAAAGTCAGCACCAGTAGCAACTACTTTTTCAGACAAATCCGTTAAATGTTGCTTTAAAGGTTCTGGATTGTGAGGGAAATGACCATTAGGTTCACAATGTAATTTAACCGGTTCAACGCCCAAACGCTCCAAGAGAAGAGGGATTGCAATTCCTCCAGTAGAATTCACCGCATCGACAACCACCTTAAATTTACAGGCTGTAATTGCTTTTACATTTACATGTTCTAAATCTAATACGGCATCTATATGAATATCAAAATACGCTTGATTTATAGTAATAGTTCCCAAATCATCAACCCCAGCAAATTCCATAGAATCCGCCGCAGCTATGTCTAAAACGCGCTGACTGTGATCAGAATTTAAAAACTCGCCATTGTGATCAAGTAACTTTAAAGCATTCCATTGTTTTGGATTGTGGCTCGCCGTTAAAATAATTCCACCATCTGCATGTTCTAAAGGCACCGCAATTTCAACGGTTGGTGTGGTTGATAAATCTAAATCAATCACGTCTATTCCCATTCCAATTAGTGTATTCATAACCAAGTTTTGAATCATCGCCCCTGAGATTCGGGCATCTCTACCAATCACCACACGGTAAGACTTCTTGGTTCGTTGTTCCTTTATCCAAGTACCGTAAGCAGCTGCAAACTTTACAGTGTCAATAGGCGTTAAATTAGTGTCAACAAACCCTCCAATAGTGCCTCTGATTCCAGAAATAGATTTTATTAATGTCATGAGAATAAATTTGTGACAAATATAAGACTTCAAATCAATTATATTAAAATGTATTCATATTATTGTCTCATGAATTATTTAGCTCATATCTATCTTTCAGGAAATCAACCCGACATCATGATTGGTAATTTTATAGCAGATAGCATCAAAGGAAAGAAATACCTCACCTATCCTACCAAAATTCAAAAAGGAATCCTACTCCATCGCCAAATAGATACAGCTACAGATGCGCATCCTTCTTTTAGAAAAAGCACCAAACGGCTTCATGAAAAATACGGACATTATTCCGGTATTATAGTCGATATATTTTATGATCATTTTTTAGCTAAAAACTGGACTGATTATTCCCTCACACCCTTAGAAGATTATATTAAGTCATTTTATAAACTACTGAGAGATAACTTTGAAGAGCTCCCAGAAAATATTCAAAAAATGGCTCCTATTATGATGGAAGGAAACTGGCTTTTGATTTATTCAAAACTTGAAGGAATTGATCGGGTGTTGGCAGGTATGAATCGCCGAACCAAAAACAGGTCTGGGATGGATACCGCTGGAGAAGAACTAAGAGAATATTATGCCCTTTTTGAGGCGGACTTTAGAATTGTTTTCAAAGACCTACAAACGCTCAGTAATTCCTTCCTCAGCTCCTAATTAGGCGGAGAGTCAATGTATTCTAGAATATCTTTTGGCTGACACTCCAAAGCATTACAAATAGCATCCAAAGTAGAAAACCGAATGGCCTTTGCTTTACCCGATTTTAAAATAGACAAGTTAGAAGTGGTAATACCAATGCGTTCTGATAGTTCCTTACTTCTCATTTTTCTCTTGGCAAGCATCACATCAAGATTGATTATTATAGGCATCGTTTAAACTGTTAGATCGTTTTCTTCTTTAAAATTTTTGGCCACTAATAGGGCTTCACTTTGAATCATGAAAAACAAACCAATGATCATTAAAAACAAAGGGACCATTAGATTAATATCATATACAAATTCAAAAAGACCTTCACGTAATTTACCAATCCATCCCAAAATCATAATAACCACAAACATAACTCCCGCTAATAAAAAGTGGGTTCCAGATATTTTCAGGTATTTAATAATCTGTTTAGAAAAATACTTATTAGTCAATAAATGTCGAGCAATTTTCCTTAAATAATACACCCCTCTTAAAAAGACAATACAAGTTAAAGCACTAACACAACTAATTGAAATTGCTAGTACTGACCAGTCTTCATCACTACCTTTTATTTCATTGATTTCAACAAAACCAAAAGAAATAGTAATAAGCAGTAATAGAAAACCACCAACATTAAGAATGTATAAATAATCGACGAGTGATTTGAAAAGGAAAGATTTTTTCATGGAACTATTAATTTGTATCAAATCTAATAAAATTATTGATAAACAACAAAAATATTTTGTTTAACAATATATAATTAACTAATGTAGTTCCATATGTTTTTATACTTACCCATTTTAATATACGTTTGTGTAATGGGTTGATGTTTTGGGTCGCTAAGTTTAGGATCTGCTACAAGCACCTTTTTAGCCCAATGTCGCGCTAAGGATAGGATATCTTTATCTTTAACAATATTAGCAATTTTCAATTCTAAAATCCCACTTTGTTGAGTCCCCATCATATCTCCTGGGCCGCGTAGTCTAAGATCTACTTCCGCAATTTCAAACCCATCGCTAGAGTGAACCATCGTTTGCATGCGTGTTTTACTATTTTCCCCTAATTTATGACTGGTCATTAAAATACAGTAACTCTGTTCACTTCCACGTCCCACGCGTCCTCTTAACTGATGGAGTTGCGATAATCCAAAACGTTCGGCACTTTCAATAATCATGACCGATGCATTGGGTACATTCACTCCTACCTCAATTACTGTTGTGGCCACCATAATATGAGTTTCCCCTTTTACAAAGCGTTGCATTTCAAATTCTTTATCTGCAGGTTTCATTTGACCGTGCACCATAGATACTTGATACTTTGGCATTGGGAAATCACGAACTATGCCTTCATAGCCATCCATTAAGTCCTTAAAATCTAAGGATTCACTTTCGTTTATTAATGGATATACAATATAAATTTGTCGTCCTTTTGCAATTTCTTCCCTAATAAAACCAATAACTTTTAGTCGATTGGTATCATAGCGATGAACAGTTTTAATTGGCTTTCTTCCTGCCGGTAGCTCATCGATTACGGAAATATCTAAATCGCCATAAACAGACATTGCCAAAGTACGTGGAATCGGAGTTGCTGTCATGACTAAAATATGAGGTGGAGAATCATTCTTTTTCCATAGCTTACTGCGTTGTGCGACTCCAAATCGGTGTTGTTCGTCTATAATTGCCAGGCCAAGGTTTTTAAATTTCACCTTATCCTCTAGAAGTGCGTGAGTTCCCACAATAATTTGTAATTCACCAGATTCTAATTGTTCGTGAATGACGCGACGAGCAGCGATTTTACTTGATCCAGTTAATAATGCAATTTTAACTCCAATTAAATCACAAAAAGGTTTCAGTCCGTTGTAATGTTGAAATGCTAAAATTTCTGTGGGTGCCATTAAAGTCGATTGAAAATCATTATCGATAGCAATAAACATAGACATTAAAGCTACAATCGTTTTTCCAGAACCAACATCTCCTTGTAAAAGACGATTCATTTGAGCATTACTCCCCATATCAATTCGAATCTCTTTCAAGACTCTTTTTTGAGCATTGGTCAATTCAAAAGGAAGATGTTTATTATAAAACGTATTAAAGTAATCTCCTACGGTTTCAAAACGATAGCCTTTAATTTTAGACTTGTGAATAATATTTTTTAGAATAAGTTGAGGTTGTATGTAAAAAAGTTCTTCGAACTTTAATCGAAACTGAGACCGGCTTAATAAGTTTTTATTTTTTGGAAAATGAATATTTAAAAGCGCTTCACTTTTAGAAATTAATTTTTGATGCTCAAGAATCTCTAAAGAAAGTGATTCTTCAAAACGGCCATTTAATTGTAGAAAAAGCTGTTCCATTACTTTACAAATAACGCGGTTTGAAATCCCTCGATTTGATAACTTTTCGGTTGAAGGATATATTGGCTGTATCGCCTTAGAGAGGCTTTTATCATAGTCCGTCTTTAGTTCTATGTCTGGATGCGGCATGCTAAATACGCTGTTGAACAGGCTGACTTTTCCAAAAATAACATAATCAGTATGTGCTGTCTCTTATACACATCTCCGAGCCCACGAGACTAAGGCGAATCTCG
>OJDX01000064.1_pt1 | contig 16633 bp, 2 predicted proteins | sample 1593101 | NCBI WGS metagenome assembly OJDX01 (sample SAMN05416719, study PRJEB24817) | seawater metagenome | isolation source: Sea water | place: Canada:Atlantic | collected 2013-07 | reverse complement strand
TACGAGATTCGCCTTAGTCTCGTGGGCTCGGAGATGTGTATAAGAGACAGTGGCCATACAGGACACCGAATGCTTCTCTCTATCACACTCTGCTTCGGTCCAGTAATAATACACTCAAAAACGATTTCTTCGCCCTCTTTCTTGCCTTCTTCGTAACATACATTCAATGCTTCGCCCACATACAATTGAGGATGACCAACATCCGCTATGGGATGTAACCTTCCCGTATAGTTCGCGAGCTGCCTCCACTGGCATCTCGCACGCGCGCGCGCACACACGCTCGCGCGCTGCTCATCGGCACTCGGCCCCAGCCTCCTGCCCATGAGCGGGTCCCAACCCAGCCCCGACCGTACCACCTCCAGGCTCCCCACCATGGAGGGCACGGCATTGTTAAACCCAGATCTTGGCCGCCATCCAGCACTCACCCGCCCCCTAGCGGGGTAGTGCCGTTTCAAACCGATCGTCACATAGCCCCCCTACCCGAAAACGACGTACGTCCCCGTGCGTCACTGCCATGCCAAACACCGATTCTGTCCTCATCACTGCACTGCTGATGCCAAGCCAGCTCCTCTAGAGCCTCAAATGACAACATCCCCACCCTATGTAGCGAGCTCCGCTGTGCGTGGCTGGGTCACGTTGAGCTTGCTCGGGCCGACTTAGGCGGCGCGAGTTCCTCACCTTCAGTGCTTTTCACAGAGTCCCTAATCCTCAGTGTGCAAACATAACCTATCATCACTGAAACCTCTGTTCTTGTTCTTCGGGCTTCTAAAGCCACATGTCAAACGATCTTCGACGTAAATATCTTAACCAAGTCTTTTGCCACAGTAACCTGACTTCTGTGCCTTCCTTCCAATATGGCAGCCTGTGCCATGCTATGCAGATAGGGCTATCAGATTTTTACCGTGGACTTATCACGGGTAATAATTCAGAAAGATCTGAGTGTCCGCTGTTCGCAATAATGCGCTTTTAGCCAGTCACTTTAAATTTCTGTAGAATACTGTAATCCAGTTTGCACTTCTCAAGAAATGCGAAGATGACAAAGACATCAAGTCCAAGTGCCATCTTAGTATTCACCCAACATTTGAGTGAATAAACCTCACTTGCCCCCTCCGGGCCGTCGCAATGAGGCTGCAAGTTGCTTCTGCAACTGCTCCTCTCCTTCTGTGGGGAAAGAGAGCGCGACGGGCGCGACATCGGCACCCGCCTTGTATTGCCGCCGCAAATACTCATCCGCAGCTGCACAAACCTTTCGTGGAACCTTTCCTGCAGTCTCGAGCAAGAAGTATGGAACCACTATTTCAACATCTGTCTTGTCAACCTGACCTTGCCGCCTTCGAAGATGCGGAATCTTGTCCTTCTTCGGTTTGAGATGAGACGTGCCTGGGCTGCGTTCGTCATAATACTCCGGGTGGTGTGGTGAAAGCACTAAGGGCTCATGCCACTTCTTGGTAGAATGTTGCCGAGACCGCAGATAATACCACAATTCCACAGTGCTGTTCTCCAAGTCAACCGCCAACACCTCCGCCACCCTCAACCAGTAGACCTCATCATCTTTGAACCGAAAAATAGTGTGCCCTGGCGACCTAAGCTTTTCCCAAGTATCTTGTTCACCAACAAGGGGCACGCCGTTGGGAGGCTGCTGCTCTTCCTCATTCTCAGCAATCTGTGGCTGCTGCGGAACCTTCAAACGGGCAATCTGTGAAATGTGAGCTGGTCGAGGCTTTAGTTTGCCAGTCTCAGGATGTTCAAGCTGATACGTAGTCGGAGTCAACTGACGCGTGACACGATATGGCTCATTACGCAATTTGAGCTTGCTGATCTCGCCAAGCTTGACTTCGTTGCCATCAGCATCCGCAACCCCTCTTCTGGCTGTGAGCCTGCGAAAGTAACGAACCATCTCTCCTGGCAGGAGCTTCTCCTCAATCCTTGACTGGTTGAACTGCTCACGAGATTTGCCAAGAGCTTTAGCTCGCGCAACATCCACCGCTTCGTCCGCCATCTTGAGCTTCGCGACAAGTTGCTTGGAGTGCTCCTCCAACGACGCGTGTGGTGCCGTAGCAATAGCCAACCCTTCAGAGTCCATGTAAGCCGTGTCAATTGGAGTAAGCGGCTGCCGACCCATAGTGACCATGTAAGGACTCAAATTGGTCCCTGGTATATACTTTCGGTTATAGACGAACTCAATGTACTTCACGTAGTCAGACCAATCGCGTCGTCGCGCGCCCGGCGCGTTGACAAGATTTCTCAACGTCTCACCAATATATCTGTTCACCCTCTCCGTGTAGTTGCTCTGCGGATGCAAAGGAGGTGTATAACAGAGCTTAACGCGCCAGAGCTTACACAACTCTTTCAAAAGCACATTGTCAAACTCTGAACCATTGTCCGTGAGCACTGCGCGAGGCGGTCCCCATTCCAAGAGAATACGTCGCAAGAACACTTCATAAATTGTTTCGGCTCGCTTGTCAGGAATGGTTTCCAGCCAGACTCTGTGAGAAAAGGGGTCCACAATAACAAAAATGTGGACGGGCTGCTGAGCACCTCTTCGTCCTTTGTTAACCGACATGAGCGGCCCCATCAAGTCCATACAGACCATTGACATAGACGAATGAAAAGTGTTGCCAGCCAAGTAGCCCTGTCGACTAGGCTGCGTCCCCTTTGCGAGCTGGCATGCAACGCATTCTGAGACATACTGCCTGATGTCGACTTCCATTTTGTGCCAGAAGTACTTGTCAGCAGTATCCTTGTAGGTGCCTTCGGCCCCTTTATGACCTCCCCACACACTGTTGTGCATGTTATGAAGCACTGTGGGCCGCAGAGTCTCCGGCACGAAGGGGCGCGCTGAATCGTACCCTTCACGCGCGTCGCTTGCTTCCGTGACGCGATGAAGAACTCCATCAAAGACTGCCCAGTACCTTGAACTGCGGTCCTTTCCCGTACCTCCGGCTTCCTGCTCTAAATCACGAATCATGTCACGGCAAAAATCACACTTCTGCTGTGCTTGCAACATTTGCTTTTGAGTGATTGGCTGAGGCCGCAGGCTGTCGGGAAGATCGTGACGCCCGGCTGGCTCCTCATAACCGTCATCACTGCCGTCGTCATCTTCTTGACCGCCCGCTCCATAGGCTGCCAAGACTTCTCCGCCCAACCCTTCTTCTAGCAGAGTCGACAGAGATAGTTCGTACAGTCCCTTCTCTAACTGCACCACTAACATCTCAGCCGAAGACTTGGTGACAAACAAATCTTCGGACTTAATGATGCCCGCTGGCATCTCTTCATCATCCTCGCGCCATTCACTGTCTCGCTGACTGTTGCGCGAGAGGCAATCTGCTATCTGCATCCTGGCTCCTTTTCGGTATTCGAGCTCAAAGTCAAACTCAGAGAGACGGAGCACCCAACGACCCAGTCGACCTGACGGGTTCTTCTGGTCCATGAGCCACTTCAAGTTTTTGTGGTCAGAGATCACTTTGAGCCGCTGCCCATCTATGACTGGTCGGTAGTGTTCGAGTGTCGCGATGATTGCAAGCACTTCAAGGTCGCGAGTGTCCCATTTTCTCTCCGCCTTAGTTGTAGACCTAGAGTAGAAAGAGACAATTCTCTCTTCTCCATCGATGATCTGATATAGATAGCCGCCAACACCCATCTTACTGCCATCCGTGCAAACGTAAATAGGGTAATGATAATTTGGATGATGAATCCCAACATTTTCCACCACCGCCTTGACGAGCGCGTCCCATGCGTCTTGGTGTTCCTGCTTCCAGATTGCATCTGAGTCATTACAAAGCAATTGGTTCAAAACTGAACACAGCTTTGCACAGTCCTTTATGTACCGTCTCAGGTACTTGATCATGCCGATGAAACTGCGGAGAGAAGTGATGTTGATAGTCTTGTCCACGTAGGCAGGGTAGGGCATCTTCGCGATCGCCTCCTTGTGCTCGTTCGAAGGCTCAAGTCCCTTCTCAGTGCACACATGACCCAAGTACTTCACCTTTTCTCTCAAGATAGACATCTTGCTCGGCTTGAGGCTGTGGTGCCTCCGAGCCAGCTTGTGCAGGACACTGACCATATGCACTCGGTGCTCCGCCAACGAAGAGCTGGCCACTAACAAGTCATCGACCATTGCAAGCGCCTCGCGCCACAACGAATCTCCCAATGTGTTGTTGATGTGCCGTTGGAACTCAGCCGTGGCATTGATGTACCCCATGACCAAACGTTGGTAGCAGAAGGTTCCGAACGGAGTGTTAAGCGTCATGATCTTCTGCATTCTTTCTGACAGCAGTACTTGATGAAAACCCCATCGACAATCTCCCGTTGAGCGGAAAGGACGCTGAGCAAGCCACTCCAGGCACGCGTCACACGTGGGTGGTTCATACGTGTCATGCGGGATGATTTTATTGAGCTCCCGCAAATCAACACAGAGCCGGTATGCCTTCCCGTCAGGTTTGAGAACGATAACGATGGGGAAGCCCCACTCAGAGGTCACGGGCTTCAACAAGCCATCGTCAACGAACTCCTGCACTAGGGCCTTCGCGATCTCCGTCTTGGCGGGTGACAAGCGGTGAGGCGGGAGTCGAATGGGTTTGACATGGTCTAAGTCTAAATCTATCTCGACCCCTTTGATGCTCCTCATCTTGTCATCAAACAGAATCCACAACTCGTAGATGAGGTCCCGATAAAAGTCTCGTTCACTCTTGTGTCGTTCTGGTAGCTCATCCAGTCCCGCGGCTGCGCACGCCTTATCTACATTCTCGGCGGTGCGTGGGGTTTGATAACTTTCACCCTCAGACAGGTAGGGGCCATACAGAAATGGTTGGTCCGCTTGCAACTGCCGATTTGAGTGATAGTCAGCCACACTTTCCGGCTCTGGGTGGATGTTGAAGACATGTTGCCTCTTGGGACGCTCCGGTGCAGCTCTGACCTCCTTGTCGTGGGTGGCCATGTCACTGATTTCGCTCAACTGAGCACGACGCAGCTCGCGCTGTGCTTCCCTTTGCCGATGCCACTCACTCTTGGTCTGACAAGACAAAGGTGGCTGCAAAACCACATTCCAAGGTTCACCCATCAAAGACGATTCTAAAGTTTGCCTTGTCCGCCAAGAAGGAGAGTAACCAAGCTCGGGTCCCCAATAGAACCATACACCGTGTCTACCACAGTCGAACTTGCTCAAAGGCGCGTCTCGTGACAGCACGTCACGTGTTGGTGCTGTTTCTTCTATTTGCTTCACCACTTCCTCGGCCTTGATGACACCGTCGTTAATCAGCAGCACTTGTTGCTGCAGCTTCTCTTCGGTCCAGAGCTGTGAGTCTGCATGCTGAACCGTTGAGACCTGAATTCTGAGATGCCAAATCTTGCCCGCCTTAACCAGCGTACGAAAGACATCTCCAGAGGCAAGGACCGTCGCGAACGGAGGAGGAATGAGATCAGCCACAAGGATTCTGTTGTCCGTCTCCGTATTGCCCGGAGGAAACACCATTGGATCTTCCGAAGGCCAACCTTGCAGTATCGATCGATCCCGTGCAGTGGGAATGTGTTGATCGGTCATCCCGCCAATAGTTGTGCCACCAATGTGATGCGGCCCTGATGTCACCGTAAACGAAGGCTTCGCGCACGTGCGTACATGAGCAAACGAGTTGCGCTGCAACAGATTCGCAGCTGGCCCTGACCAACCCTTGACTTCTGCCAAGGCATCATAACAGCTCAGCTGAGGGCCCTCGTACAGTGGTATGCTGATAACAATATTGCTTACCAACAAACGAGCCCGCTTCTGTGGAAGTGCGCAGTGTCGTTCCATTCGGAATACACGCGCCGTGGGAAAACCCAAGAAACATTGAAGCAGCCTGACCGTATTTTCTAATGTCCATACTGGACAGCCCGACTTCTTTAGTAAGGCAACGGTCCAATTGGCCGTCTTGAACCAGTTCTTGACTTCTGCCGGAGACTGTCCGTAATTCGCACAGCTACCCTTCTTGCAGCTGGGTGATGCGTGCCACCACGACTTGCTCCAGAATGCGCGTGGGAGATAGCGCTCCACAGCCGCCAAGACTTCCTCATGATTTGCCATCATGAGTTGATGCATTGGCACTTTCGGATTGTTGAGCCGATGGGCCTGAGCCGTAATGGCATCTCCTTCTATCGACACAGCAACCACTAGGTGCTTGCCATCCTTTTTACCTGGCAAACCCTTCTCAAACCCCCCAGCGCCCCCGAACAGGACAACCACGGGGATCACGTCCGTACGATCGAAGACATCTGGTGAGATGCTACAGATGGTGTACTTACCACTGAGCAAATCTGCCAAGCTTGCATTGTGCCTCTCAGGGAGGACACCCCTCTGTTTGTGCATGCACCGCGGAGTAGCCGTGATGGCCATTACTGCAGTGCTTCCCTCATTGTTGCCGTGCTCGACGCTCGATGTTGCGCGCCGGTCGGCTATGTAATTTGTTTTTGTTTCGGTCATGCCTTCATTGGTTGCTACGACCACTTTTTCGTCGGTTCCCTCCTCCCTCTTAAAGAACGGCCGGTCCCCGGCCTGCCATTCTTGATGCAATGTAAGTAGAGCATTTTCTTGAGTAGAGAACTGCTTTCTAGCTTCTTCTTCTCTCGACGCGTCAAGGTTTGCGTCGACTACATAAATTTGTTGCGGTTCCATCCGCAATACATGCATTATAAAATCTCCTTGATCAAGAGCAACACCATGCTTGCTGTGATTGATCACCGGCACAACAATCTTTCCTTTGCTGTCCGATTTGAAGATAGCATTCGGGATTGACCCAAGTGCTGGCTGACAAGAATCCCTCTCGTCGTCTATGATGAACGTTGCCTCGCCAATGCGCGCGCGTCCATTTCTTAAAAGACAAACGACGTCTCTTTGCTGCCCTGGTTGCCAGACCATGCTGTTGCATGAGTAGAGCTGGTAGCATTGTTGAAACGTTTCCCTCGATACACTGGAGAGCTGTGCCTGATCCGGGTCTTTGATGTGTGTGTGATGAAAGCCTTGCGCAACATCGAACGTTGATCGATTGTGTTGCTGCGCGAGCCATTCGATGTACGCGCTACTCGTTAATGAAGTTCCCACTTCAGAGTGTGTAGACATGCCATCCACCAAGACACCATCAAATAGCCCAGGGCCACTCTCCAGCTCACGGTCGAACTCCCTCGACCGCTTCCTTTCACCTCCGCACTTATGCTCCTCACATCGTTCGTTATCCATTGCAAACGAAACGTGCCGGGCTCTTGTGCTCCCCCGCTGGTTCAGAGCTGTTCCAACGGGGACTAAAAATCCGGTTCTGATAGCACCTCTGCTTTGTCGATAAGTTGCTCGACCTTTTCGGCTGCAGATTGGCTTGAGCTAGTCGGTGCCGCGGGACAGGATGCGAGTGGCTGCTGGTGCTGTTCCGCCCCACTCGCGCCGTCGTCACCAATTTCGACTTGCTCATCTGAGATTGCAGCTGCGTCAAACTCATCACAGAACAGGTTGCGTTCAACAAGATCTCCTCCTTCTGCAGCATGTCCACCACTAGCGCTAGCCTTCTGAGGAGACAGTTCATCCGAGCTCCAAGCCGGACTGACTGGAGTTTCCGTTTGGAGGAACATTTTCATCGAGGTCTCCTTCTCAACCACGCACATGCGCAGTTGATTTTGCATCGCGCGTGCGTGCTGGGCTTCAAAAGTTCTGAACATCAAGGCCTTGTTGAAGAGGGCTCGAATGCACTCAACTCGTCGGCCAGGTCCATGAGGTCCTCGTAGTCGATCACACGAAGCACAGCGGCTTCCAAGAATCTCATTGAGAGCCACCAGTCCTGGCAGATGTTCATCGCAGTTGAACATTTCGTAGTCTTGCGAAGTCCACGCGAGAGCTTGGCAATGCTGGCATAACGAACCTTCTGCTATGGTTCCTTTGACAGCAATTAATTCAAGCAAAATTCGTTGCTGCTCGTTTGCAAAACTTGATAGTCTCTTGATGGTCTCCGTGAGCTCAGCTCCATTCATCTTACTAAAAGGCACCACTCCCATGATACGACTCAGATGTCCATCTTGACGAGCTGCTGCGTCGAAACGTTCTTGACGCTCGCGTTGACGGTGCGCGTTAACAGGATGCGGAGTTGGATGCCGAGGCATGACAAGCCCGCGGCTAGCTTCGAGAGATGCTTCTTTACTGGCTGCCGAGAAACGAACACTTGGAATAGGTGACTCGATACTCATTGTGGTCGTTGATCCTGGACTTGCCTCTATTGGAGTTGAGAGTTCGCTGCACGAGCGCGCAAGTTCTTCGAAAACGGGAGGACTAGGAGAAGGTTGCTCTGGTGGCAACTTGGTTGAGTCCTCCTGTGAATCTAATCCAACCTCAGCTACCTTGATCAGAACTTCGTCTAGCTCTTCCAACGGCAGCTCCGAAAAAAGTTCCTCTAGCTGTTTCAAGGGCTCTTCCGAGTGCTGCTCTGTAGAGCTTTCTTCAACCAGATGCGCGACTTCCTCCGACGTGAGGTGCACATCACACGCTTCGCGCTCTTTGTTGATAAGCAGACGAGCCAGAGCTTGCATTGCTGCGGCATCAGGATTCCAGACCATATCTAACACTAAAGGCTCTGGGCTACCATCTCCAACTTGTCGGATGGTGTACTCCATGTTGCCCAAGTCCGTAATGGTTCCCCATGCATTGCTGGCGCCCTGTCGGTTACCAAAAATCACCTCTGCATCTCCTGTTGACGCGTTCTGAAGTATAACGGTCGGAAAACAGAGCTGCCGCTCCGTGATGGGGCAGTAAAGCTTCTGGTTTGTGCGACCTACAATGCACACCTCCTTACGGCTGGCCTCAATGCCTGATACTGGCAACGGCCGCTCATATGGGTGGTATGCGTCAAAGCGCGCGGGGTTGCGCTTTCGTGCCTCAAGATAGACACGTTCTGCCATGATATTGAAAGAGGCTGCACCCGAGTCACACAAACATATCACCGACCGCCTGCCTTCTGAGCTCTTCTGATCATAAAGTAGAACGTAGGGCTGCGGGTGTGCCCTCCGCAGCATGGACATGACACTCGGTAAGGTCGCTTCTTCCGACGAAATCATGAAGAGACTCGCGCCAAGGCGGCGAGGACTCGGCGGTGGAGGAGGCTGCTTCGACTGCACTATCGGCTTGTTCGGGGTTCTGTACGACTCAGGAGGAAACATCGGAATTGTGTCTTCCTCTCCCGATGCCGAGACGACTACCGTGGCAGGCTGGTGCGAAAGAACGACCTCACGCTGCAAACTGCGTGCTGCTTCATCTCCAGAATCGTTTAAAGACAGACCATTTGTTTGTGACACAAGTTGAAGATCTTGCGCAGTGTGCAATTCAAGCAACGAAGGCACAGCTTGCTCTACTTGTGGAGTCTCTTCAACCATTTGCTCCGATTCTACAAATCTGTCTACTGCATCATCGGCAGTTGGATCAAGAACAGTCGTACGATTGACCGAGGGCTGCGCTCCTCTGATGTCTCGTGCCAGTGCGATTGCACTGGTCACGAAAGAGCTCTCAACATTGGAGTCATCTTCTACAGCGACCATACGAAGACGAATCTCGTGTTCATTTACATCCGTTGCTTCCGCCTGAAGAGGCAACTCCTGAACATCAGTGAACCGTCTCAAATTGAGTGCGCGCGTATGCGCTTCTTCAACATCTTGCACCGGTGCATCCTGCACCGGCACTGCCACATTGTCATTCGGCCGCTTCTTGTTGGGTCGGTCCTTGGACCGGTTCCTGTTTCGAGGCTTACCAACACGAGGATCGACCTGCTGCCGACCTGCTCGGCTTCGTGTAGTGCTTGCATCAACTCGACCTGCGCGACTTACTCGTTGGTCCTTGAGACGCCAAGGCTTGAGCGCAGCATTCGTTGATACACTGCCGCTTGTCAGCAATACCATGCTATCAGACGAAGAGGCTACTGAACTGCCATGCATCTCCATCAAAGATGTCACTGCCTCATATTCACGATTGACATCTGTCTGCGCGAGCTGCACATCTGTCTGCGCGAGCTGCGATTGCACGCTAGCCGACGCGCTGTGTTGAGCCGAACTAGCGAACTCAACCGAAACATCGTATTTTGCGACATCTGGGGGGCCAAAGTAAGCCTGATTTGCCAAACTTGGAGCAATCTCCGGAGCAATCTCCCCCCCTTTCAAGAAAGGAGTCGACCCCGACGAAGAGTTCATTGCTCCATCACAATCAACACACTCAGAGAATTCTCCCCCCATTCTTAGTTCTTTTTCTGTGGGCACTCGTTGCCGCAGAAGTTTGCCACTTTCCAAATTTTGTACTTGCGGCTCTGCCATGCCAGCACCATCTGATGCCACATCGTTTTTGTTCTTACCACTGCGGTACTCTTCCAAATCCGTGAGATGCCTATCATACTCTCCTGCGCGAGCATCAGCTGTGTTTGCATCAGCGCGCTGCGCGCTGACTAGAGTCGCATCACGTTGCACTGATCGTTCCGAGCGGGCCAAGCTCACATCTGGTATAGATCTTAGCGGAGCGTCCACATCCGATAAGCCGACTCCATGGTTCGCTGGTGTGCCTACTGTTGGCTTCCAACGGCAAAGGTTGCCATCTCGGTCTCGTTTGAGCTTGCTTGGGTAGTCAGCAGTTGCAGTCACGTGCGCGCTTGCCGTACTCGCGCTGATTTGCGCGCGCGTTGGGAGGGCACTGTCACTTTCGACACGTGGATCCACCACAGAGCTGCTGGCTGCAGGCATTGCCTGTTGCTCGGTTGATGCCGCTGTAAAAGTGTAAACTTGGATCGACTGGGGAACAGCCGCGAAACCAGCGGGGCTCAAAGACGCATCCCAAAACGGAAACGGTGTTGGGAAGACAGTCGGCAGCGCAGGCGGAGGCAACTCAGTTGGTACAGCACTAAGCGGTACAAGGTGCCGCTCCATCGGCGGTTGCCCTTGCGCTATTGACAACGGATAGCTAGCATCTAGATCATGTGAGTCCACATGCGAAATGTCTTCAGCAGTTCCATCAACAGCAAGCTCTGCATCTGGTGCTGGCGTCGAGGGCGGAGTGTTTCCTGCGTGCTCGACACGTCGCGATGCCTCCTCGACTGTTTCGGAAGGTGCTGCATAGCCACATGAACCAATGACAACTGGCTTTAAGCCGCTCTCCTCTGACGACATCATTTCTTGATCGTTTTCGAAAACAGTGCCCGAGTGATCTTCAACGGGGACAACTGCGCGTACGTCTTCGTCGACATAGCTGGATGCATCACTAAACTCCTGTGACGATATTGAGTCGCGACCATCAGGGGTGCGAAACCGAAACTGTTCTCGAGATACCAGCTTGGAGCGTCCCATGAGAACCGGATATGTGCCATCTAAATAGCCTTGCACATTTGTTTGAACCATTGTTCCATCACCTAGAGCAATAAGATCACCCACACGCTCCGCATAAGGTACCATTTGTTGCTCTTCACCAGTAAAAACACGCCACTGAGCTGAACCGCTCTCTTGCAATTCCTCTTCCCAGTCAGGGTGCATCACCTCTTCTGTAGAGTAACCCAAAAGTATGAGACGCGCGTCCACAGATAGGATTCGTCCGTAAGGAAAGTTGTTCGGGCCAACAAACTCCAAGATGAGTGGCCATGTGTGGCTGATATTTTCAAAGTGTGGGATCGACTCCATGAAAATAGTGAAGTCAGCGCGAACTTGGCGCGCGTGTTGCCACAGCTGTGTGAACTTAACAAGACGGATTGCTGTGTTGCGGCTGCAGTTGCCATGCGATATCCATTGTTGCCGCTTTGTTGGCTGACCTGGCATCTCCGCACTGCCTGAGATTGACTCCCCGTTTCGTACACGGTAGTCACCAAAACGCTGACGTAGAGAGCGCGTGTGCCGATCACGACGCAACGTTCCAACTGGATAGTCAGCAATCTGTTGCGAGTCACGAATGATATTCCGAATATCTCTCCAAGGAGTGGGAGCATCCAGAATCGGGTCGTCATCCAACAACACATCATTCGTTTGGCCCGACAAGTAATAATCAGACTGAAAGGAGCTTGCGAGTAGGTTGAGTTCTAAAAGCTGCCCTCGTGCGTGGTCCGAGTTGGACGATGCGATGTTGCTGGGAAACCCACAAGCAACCATTGCATCAGCATCCGACAAGTGAGGGAACCAGCTGTGCCAGTGTTCGGAAACTGGCTGATAGTGCATAGTATCAAGTGGATGCCCAATCTTATCAAAGTTGTTCTCTAACACCACTACTTTGTGCAGTTTATCCTCAAACATTGAATGCACGCGCGCAAAGCTCGTGTTTTGAAATAAGTTAAGCAGAAGAACTGACTCGCATGTGCGGAAGCGGGGAGCCGTTCGACTCTCCAAGACATCGTATGGATCTTGGGAGAAATGTGTTCCTACCATCTCACCAAAACGAACTGCATTTACATCAAGCCCATCCGGCATGTGTTTAAACTTGAGCCCTGGACTGCTTTGCACGTCCAACAGCTGACAGTCGGCGGGGAAATCTTGGTGGCGCGTGGTCTCGCGCCCCACAGCCCACACACCTCGGTGGCCGGAGTTGCGGCTTGGTGGCTGCACAACTTGGTGTACTTCAAAAGCGATTCCCTCGTCACTGTCCACCCAGTTCAAGCTGATGTATCCATGATTCATTTGAAACATAAGGTAGTCGGTGACACTACGGCGCAGTGCGTTAACTCGGTTGGACCCCCGAAAGTTGGGCCGCAAGGCTTGTGCACTATGATACAGCCCTGTGATTTCTCGTTGCAAGACCCCACAGCGCGAGTCGAAAATCTGATCAACCGACCGCTGATAGCCGTGAGCCTGACGATAAATCTTCAATCCTGGGCTGATCACAAGTACTTTGGGCTTGTGATGCACAAAACCATAATCTGCGTAGTGCCGTGCTGCTGGCACGTGCGTTCCGCCTGACGTGTAAAAGACATGGTCTTGCCCAATTGATTCTGGGGTCCACTGCCATCCCGACAGGGGGTCCTGAGCTGCAGCCCATTGATCAAATTCGTCTTCACCGTTAGGAGGGTAGGCTGAGTGTGCCCATACATCTGGTGGTGCCGGAAAACGGCGCGATTGTGACAGCAGCCACATAGGCATGCTGGGACGCACGCCACCTCCTTGAGGATGCGTGACCACCGCTGGCAGTTCCGGATGATCATGGCCGCCAAAGATGTGCAGATTCTCCTCTTCCAGTCGTTGATAAACCGGTCGGGTGAGAGCCCGTTGATACAAGTAGCGGCGGTCGGTATGCATTGCCGCTCCATCCTTCGCGACATCGTTCGAGTTCGCGCCCGAACGATACTCTTCTAACTCTGAGAGGTGTCGGTTCTGCTTGCACGAAACTACGATTGAGCAGTTGGAGTATTGCTGCTTCATTGACTCCTCATTCTTCCGCTCCTCAACTCCATCTTCATCTTCAGTATCGGTATCGTCGTCGATGAAAATGTCAGGATCGTTGTTAGGATCATAAGGCGCGCCATTGTCACCACCCTCATCGTCGGGGATTGGTTCCGGCGGTGGCTGCTCAGGCGGGTCATCGACATCGAAAGCTTCTTGGAGTGTGTCACTTGCAACGGAAAGTGTAGTGTTGAGAGGAGGATCAGTGACACCATCCTCATCATCACCGTCATCAACGAACGTGCTCATGTCGTCATCATCGACATCATCATCATCACTATCGCGAGCCGACTCCAATGTCGGTTGCTCGAGCAGGTCATCAACATTGAGTGCCTTAACACTGGCACTTTGCATTTCCAGTTCAAACATGAGTTCCGTATCAGAGACCGGAGACTGAATTACTGAAAAGGCTGACGAGGACGATGCCGTGCCTTGCCACGCGTTCGCGCAGTTGAGAGTGGCTGAGGACTTCCAAGCAATATCAATAGGCTTGGTAGCTACCGGCACATGAAAAGAAGGTTGGCCCTCAAGTCGTTGACAGACTTGGATGAGTCTGATCTCAATCTCATCCTCTGAAGAGTCAATAACAACTTCCCCAACTTGAGCTTGCATTACACTCTGACCAGCGCGCTGACTTCGATTGCGTGCAGTCTTCGAGTCGCGTGATCCTTTGGACATGGGGTGCGGGGCACCCGTGGTCCTGCTGGAGGCTGGTTTGCCTCCCGCTGATGAGCTTGTAGGCATCACCGGCGGTATGCGCAAAGGCCGCTGGACCTCTTGCACATCCTGTGGCCAAGTTCGCATATCACAGACGCGTTCGTCATGTGAAAATTGGCACTTCCCTTTCGGGCGAGGACAACTGTTCCTCTTGTTGACCTCGAACACACATGGGGATTCTGCTCTGCTTAGGCCTGTCATGGGTGGCATGGCCCCCGTCCCCGGCTCTGGCCAATACCTCGGTTGGAAATCATGTGCACACCGTACCCCACCCGGACCCGTGCCCGTGCGTGGAGAGCGCGCACTTACAGGAGATTTGGATGAGTCGGCCCCTTCCGGCGTGGCCGAAAAGATTGCCGAGGTCGCGCGTTGACGGAACCGCGGTTGTGCCATCTTTGCAAAAGAGGTTTTCTTATCAAGCTCCTCAACCGCAGGCTCCTTCGAATTGTCGACCGCATCAAAGTACTCATCAACTATCTCGAACAGATCATACATGCACTTTTGCTCGTGTGATTCTAAAATCGATTCAAAACCTGAACGCACGCCTACGCGCCATTCATCATCTCCTGCCGCAATGTGGAGGAACTCCTTCTTGTACAGAGGCAGCATCTGCTTCAGCAGTTGCTCTCCGCATGACTGTGCAGAGTCGAAGTCCCATGAAGATCGTTGACAGATTTCAGCAAGCTGTAAAGTAACCTCGCGCTCGTGCATGAAGTTTAAGCAAAAGCTTGATCCTCCACTGAGCTCCGTTTGTGCCACCTTCTTCAGCTTCTCCAAACTTAGACGGTACAGTCTGTTCATGTTGAATAGTTGTTGGATGTGCAAATAGAAGTGATCAATCGCATCGGTGTCCGAGATACCGTTAAGCCGAAGCCGCTTGAGTTTGGTTAAGACCCATGAAGAGTATTGAAGCGCGAGCCACGCGTGCTTCGACACAGCGTGTTCTAAGTTTCTAAGAGTTTTGCCCTCAAGTGGGGTCATGATCTTGGCTTTTTCTATCATATGATAAAGCAGCAGGGTTTGCTCTAAGCCCGGCTTCTCCGGTTTGTTGTTGACCGGGAAGGGTGACATGGCCGAGGCATTCTCCCCAGACCGAATAGTCACGGTCCTTGTTGACGCAGCCGACGAGGCGGCTGGCGGGGAAATCTGTTCACCGAGACGTTGGGAAATATCTACTTCCAACATCTCAGCCAGCTTGTGAGCTGTTTTACTCATCCATTGATTGATCTTGGCCGCCGGAGCGGCATCCGTTGTGTTCAGCATCAGCCACACAGGGTCTGTGCTGAGTCGTTGCTCGAGACGAGTTAAGCTCGCTGCCGCCGACGAGTTCGCGCTGTTAGACGCGAAGTTGCTCAACACATTTCGAGCCAGCTCGATCTGCAAAAGATCTTTCAGGAGCTGCTCTTGCTGGTCCTTCGGGAAGCTGCTGAAGGCTTCATTATCAACGAAGAACTGAACATCTTGTAGCTTCTTCTGAGCCATCAAACCAAGCGACAACGCCTGTTTGGGCCCTTCTACTGAGAGGCTTTCTGCTACGCGCATCGCGTCTTGCGTGCTTAGGGAAGTTACGGCTTCCTCTTGCTCGAGGTCGGATCCAAGATCCTGTGCCTGCCCTCTGACATCAGTGTATGCTGCTGTGTCGAACTGTGCCGCGGCACCTCCAGATGCCGCGGCTGCACGCGTCGTGAATACCGGTTCACGTTCATCGCCGTCCTCGCTCTCATTGCGTGGACGTTCTCCCGCTGCTGATGGAGAAAGAGCATCTCGAAGTCTGTTAAGATTCATAGTGCTAGCTTCAAGTGGCCGCCCTCTATCGTGTTGAGGTCTTGAAGTCCTGTATCGTACTTGCTGGTCGATCAGTAACGTAGCGTGTTACTGTCTGTACAAATTACTGCGAGGCGCGAGGACGAGGATTCCTTCCTAACCCGGTCCCGCGGCCCTATTCTGCGGTGCTTACCTTTCTACTGTCTGTCGTCACAGCTCTTGACTGTCTCTGCGGGTGATCAAGTCCGCAGAGCTCCTCGGTAGCTTACTTGCCACCTAACGTGCTGGCGCACAACTGATCTCGCCTCGCGAGATCAGACGTCCACACCGATCCACTTCTGACGATTCTTCCGCCCAGGGAAGAGGCCTGTCGTCAGCTACAACTGTTTACTTACAGGCACCGCCCCAAACGGTCCTGCCTAAACCAGAGCACCGACCTAACTGTCGGTGTCCGGTGAACAACTATCGGGTTGTTGTTGGTAAATCTCTCTCTTGGCGGGAATGGGTGGTGGGATGGGCACTCATGGCCATATAGAACACCGAATGCTTCTCTCTGTCACACTCGGCTTCGGTCCACTAATAACACACTCAAAAACGATTTCTTCGCCCTCTTTCTTGTATTCTTCGTAACATACATTCAATGCTTCGCCCACATACATTCAAGGATGACCAACATCCGCTATGGGATGTAACCTTCCCGTGTAGTTCGCGAGCTGCCTCCACTGGCATCTCGCACGCGCGCGCGCACACACGCTCG
>OJDX01000058.1_pt1 | contig 17188 bp, 16 predicted proteins | sample 1593101 | NCBI WGS metagenome assembly OJDX01 (sample SAMN05416719, study PRJEB24817) | seawater metagenome | isolation source: Sea water | place: Canada:Atlantic | collected 2013-07 | reverse complement strand
GCAGCGTCAGATGTGTATAAGAGACAGTGGTAGTAATACAACAAACAAATCATATAATAAAAAAATAGGACCAAAGCGCTGATTTAAAAAACATTTTCCTTATATAAATTCTATACAAACTTTTTTTAGATGCCTTGGATGAACTAAATAGTCTTCTGTCCACAGACATAATCTAAGGTTTATACTTAATATCACTCTGACTTAACTAATGTCATTAATAATTCAAAATTAAGGAATATAGAATGCAATTAAATATTAAAAATACCTTCGTACTATTTCTGCTGTGTGGATTTACATCGAGCGTAACTTCTAATGAAGTTCAATCTCCTTATAGCGCAACAATAACAAGAGATATATTTGGCGTTCCTCATGTTCATGGCGCAACAGATGCAGACGCTGCGTTTGGTCTCGCCTATGCACAAGCTGACGATGACATAAAAAACATCTTAAGCACTATTGATTTAGCGAGTGCCAACTCAGGCTTAAAATCAGGCCGTGATGGCGCAACAACTGACTATCTTATTAAAGCATTAGGTATAAGCGAGTTAGTTGAAGCAAGATATGAAGAAGATTTATCGTTAGAAGTTCAAGCAGTCCTAGAAGGCTTTGTTGCAGGATTAAATTATTGGCTCTCATTAAATCTAAATAATGAAACTAAAGATTATTACCCAGTTAATAAAGTAGATTTAGTTGCAAGTTTTGCAATTCAAAATATATTCTTCGCTCAAATCGATAGTGCTATTAAAGACCTTATGAATATGCCAAAAGAGATAAGCACAGCAGAGCTAGATAAAGGCGGGGAATCATTAAAGGTAGCTAGTTTAGTAGCAGGTTCAAACGCTTTTGCGCTTAATTCTAATAAAACTACAGATGGAAAAACTAGACTTATTATTAATTCTCATCAGCCTCTTGATGGCCCAGTTGCTTGGTATGAGGCTCATATCTCAAGCGATGAAGGCTGGAATATGATGGGAGGACTATTTCCTGGATCGCCTTTTGTTTTTGTAGGATTTAATGAAAATCTTGGGTGGGGCATGACAGTTAACAAGCCAGATCTAACAGATGCATTTAAGCTTCAAATTAATCCAGATAATGATAATCAATATTTACTTGATGGAAAGTGGGAAGATTTTGAGACTAAAAATATTAAGCTACCCACTAAATTATTGGGACCAATCAGATGGACCTTTAATAGAGAAGCAAAATATACGAAACATGGTTTAGTGCTAGAAACAGACTCAGGCTCTTATGCCTTAAAGCTTGCAGGCATGAACGACATTAGACAAGCTGATCAATGGTTTCGTATGAATAAAGCTCAAAATAAAGAAGAGTGGATAGATGCAATGAAAATGCGAGCTATCATATCTTTTAATGCAGTCTATGCGGATAAAGAAGACAATATTATGCTGCTGCACAATACAGCAGGGCCAATTAGAAATGAGGCGTATGATTGGACGCTTCCAGTTGATGGAACCAAGTCAGAACTAATTTGGGATCAGATAACACCTTTTGATGAAATACCTCTATTAGTTAATCCAAATTCTGGATGGATTGTGAGCGCCAATCAAGATCCATTTAGAGTTTCAGCAATTACAGATAATCTTAAACGAAGCGATTACTCAAAAACTCTTGGTATAGAAACTAAAATGACAAACCGCGCTTATAGAGTCATCGAGATTTTTGATAATAATAAAAAATTTAATGAACAAGACCTTCTGGATGCAAAGTTTGATAACCAGTACTCTACAGAATCAAGATCTGTAAAATATCTAAAAAATATTCTTGAAACAGAATATGAAGATGAAGAGCTCAAAGATGCACAAAAAATATTAAATGCTTGGGACTTAAAAACAGATTACAACAACAGATCTGCTGCACTTGGTGTTTGCATACTCCAAGAAGAGTGGAGAGCATTTATGAATGGAATAGATGCTCTAGATTCTAAAAAAATGTTTGAGGATTGCATTGATCAGATCAAAGATTCATTCGATCGAGTTGATCCGCTTTGGTCAGAAGTAAACTTTCTTATGCGAGGAGATCTAGCTTTACCAATTCAAGGCGGGCCAGATACTCTAAGAGCTGTTTATGGAAGACCTCAAGACGATGGCACTCTAAAAGCAGTTGCTGGAGATGGTTTAGTAGTTTCATTAGCTTGGGATTCTGTGGGCAATCAGGAAAGCCGAAGTATTCACCAATATGGTAGCGCTACTCAAGATTCAACATCTAAGCATTATAATGACCAGGCTAAGTTATTTGTGGACGAGCAAATGAAGCCCACATTCTTTAACAAAACAGAGCTTAAAAATAATACTGAGAGCGTAATCACAGTTCCATTTAATAAATAAAATTATATTAACTGCAGTTGTCATTAGAACCATGATCACTATTCCGCAGCAAAGCTCTTTTTCTTGATATGATTCGCGAGATCAATTAGTAGTAAAGTGATAATGAATCCAATAAACAAATTTTTAAAGACTGCCTCTAGGATTGAAGAGAGGGAGATTAAGGCTGTAATTTTCTCTTTTTTGTTTGTGGTTGTTCTGATGTCGGCATACTATATTTTACGACCAGTGCGTGATGCTATGGCCAGTGACTGGACTGATGCAGAAGTAAGCTGGTTATGGACAATTAATTTTTTTATCAGCACAGCAATTGTTGCACTATATGGCCTTATGGTTTCGAAGTTTCGTTTTCGATTATTGGTGCCGGTTATGTACGGTATCTTTGCCGGGTCATTCGTTATTTTTTATTTTTTAGCATCTATATCTGACGATCGGACCATAATCGATAAAGCATTTTATGTTTGGGTAAGTGTGTTTAGTCTTTTTCATATTTCTGTTTTTTGGAGCTTTATGTCAGAGCTGTTCAGCAAAGAACAGTCAGGAAGACTATTTGGCATTATTGCTGTTGGCGCTAGTGTAGGAGGTCTTATTGGGCCTTCTATAACTGCATTCTTCTCAGTGTCTTTAGGCACCGACAACTTAATGTTGATCGCAAGCATGATGTTATTGATACCCATCCCAATTATTTTCTACCTACAAACACTAAAAGTTACAGATTTAAACAACGAGGAATTAGATCTAACCACTCCCAATCAGTCGATTGGTGGAAGCCCATTTGCGGGTTTCAAGATGTTTTTCTCAAACCCATATCTGCTGTCGATCGGTTTATTTATTTTTCTATACACAGGCATCAGCTCCTTCGTTTATTTCGAATTAAAAAATCTACTTAGCGACCTTAGTCGTTCAGAGCGTTCTGTTATTTGGGCGCAAATGGATCTAGCAGTTAATATTTTAGCCATCTCGGCAGGGCTATTTGCAACAAGTCGGATTGTCACTAGGTTTGGCATGCCATTGACCATAGCACTGGTTCCAGTAATGATTTGTATTGGATTGCTAGTATTGGCTATCTCACCTTTCTTGGGCGTTGTTGTGATGCTGCAGATTATTCGTCGTGCTGGTAATTATGCTGTAACCCGACCTGCTCGTGAAATGTTATTTACGCTTGTTGACCAAGAAACCCGCTTCAAGGCAAAACCGGTCATTGATATTGTTGCTTATCGTGGTGGCGATATGCTTATGGCATGGTTATTCACCGGACTTACGCAGGGCTTGGGTTTGGGTTTGGCAGCGGTAGCTGCTTTTGGAGCAGGAATGGCAGCATTGTGGTCATTGGTAGGTATTTACCTTGGACGATGGTTTGAACGCGATAATACAGAACCCAAAGATTATGTAACATCGAAAAACAGTACCGAATAATATGGTTGCATATAAGATTTTTTTGAGGCATCTTAATATCAATCAAACAGCTTCTCTGAATCTATACACAATAACAATAAGCAACGGATTAACATTATGAAAAACTTCTCTATTACCAAAATTTCGACACTAATTCTAATCTATAGCTCTTTTGCTACCGCTGATCATCATATGAGCCACAAGCATGACCATCAGATAAAATACATCAGCTATAGCCAAATTGGCAATCCTGCCGATGTGCTTGAGGTAAAGACAGAGTCCCCTCGTGTTTTAAAGGATGGTGAAGTTCGAGTTAAAGTATTAGCCGCACCAATTAATCCTTCTGATATATTGCAGATTGCTGGACAGTACGGTGTTGACGCTGTTTTGCCTGCAAGACCAGGGAGTGAGGGCGTTGGCCGGGTTGCCGAAGTATCTTCAGGGGTAAAGAGTTTAAAAGTAGGCCAGTTAGTTCTTCTTGCTAGTGGCAATACTTGGGCAGAAGAATTAGTAGCACCGGCTGCAGGCTTTTTGCCACTACCCAATCTAGGGCCTATCGGTGCTGATGTAATTGAGCAACTTGCAATGTCAGCTGTTAACCCATTAACTGCATTATTAATGCTCACCTCCTTTGAAGATATTGAAGAGGGCCAATGGATTGCGCAAAGTGCTGCTAACTCAGCCGTTGGCGGTTATGTTATTCAACTTGCAAAACAGCGTGGTATCAAAACTGTTAATATTGTTCGCCGCGAAGGCTTGGCCGATGATCTTATGGCTAAAGGGGCAGATGTTGTGTTAATTGATGGGCCAGATCTTGCTAAGCAAATTGCCGACGCAACAAACAATGCACCAATTATATTGGCACTAGATCCAGTAGGTGGTGATACTTATGGGCGTTTAGCAGACAGCTTAGGTTATGGGGGCACACTAGTAACTTATGGAGTTTTATCAGGCAAGCCAGCAACACTCAATACAGGGCAAGTTATCTTTAATGACACTCGACTTCGTGGTTTCTGGCTCTATAAGTGGTATCAGACAGCAACCATGCAAGAGAAGCAAGACGCTTTTGGGCAAGTGATTCCTCTTATTGCAAACGGTACCTTAAAAGCTAATATTGACTCGCGTTTTACTGTTGATCAAATTGAACAAGCTGTTACCCGAGCCTGGGAAGGCGGTAGAAATGGAAAGGTGCTTATTGTGCCAAGCCCTCTAGAGTAGCTAAGACTTTGGTGTAAATACCAGACAAGTTAAAACAAGAGACTTAAAGATAAAAACTAGCTGGAAAAAGAATTAACACCTCTCTTTCTGACTTATCTAGGTATACCTATTCTAAGAGTTATATTTTGTAAGGTAGGTTCTGTGATTGTAAATTTTGCTTGATCAAATGATGGCGCTGACATTCTGCCCATTACATTATTAGAAAATCCATATTGCTCCTTTGGAATCCCGAGAAAATTTTTATCCATTTTGAAATTTCCATTAGAATCAACAAAAAAAGTTATTGCATATTCTCCGTGAGGCAACATGATATTTATTTCAAGGTCTTGAGGGTTTATTTCTCCTGAATAGGTAACGCAAGACTCTTCCTCAGATTCATTTTCAGTCACTCCCTCAAATCCTGCTGCACTGTCGCAGACAATAAAATACAAAACTCCAGGCTTGTTTAAATTCAAAATATTTATCTTTAAGTTTGATTCTTCAGAATAAGACTTAGGTGTAAATACCATACAAGTTAAAATAAGAGGAACAGCCCAGCAATACCTCACATATTTTGATAGAATTTTTTTCATATTTTTATTTTATACTGGTATATTATTTGCCATCAATATGGCCTAGCTTTGCTTTCATTGAAATAATACTATCACAAGATTTTAATATTTATTCTCTATTAAAGCAGATCACTTTTGATTGCGTCATTTCTTGTATTGCATAACGCACGCCTTCACGCCCTAAGCTACCACGTTTATAACCGCCAAAGGGCATAGCATCAAAGCGGAAGTCGGAAGAATCATTGATCATCACGCCACTTGCTTCTAAGCTATCTGCTGCTTTTAAAGCCGTTTCCAAGTTAGAAGTAAAAATACCTGCATGCAAACTATAATCTACACGATTTGCCCAAGAAATTACCTCATCAAAACAATCAAATGATTCCAAGATAACGACTGGAGCAAAGACTTCTTTCATGCATAATCGAGATGTAGTAGGAACTTTAGTCAATACTGTTGGGGTATATATATTATCGTTACGTTGATGCCCTGTTAGTAACATAGCGCCTTGCTTAATTGCATCCTCCACCCAAGATTGGATACGCATGGATTGCTCAGGCGTTATCATCGGTCCAACATCGGTTGTCTCATTCATAGGATCACCAACATTGAGTGCTTTTGTTTGTTCGACAAATGCTGATAAGAATTTATCGAAAATACTGTGTTCAACAAAAATACGTTGGGTACCGATACAATTTTGGCCTGATGCCCAAAAAGATCCAGAAACCGTTGCTTTTACTGCCTTATCAAGGTCACTGTCCGCCATAATAATTACGGGTGCATTGCCTCCCAAATCCATTGCTATTTTTTTTAAGCCAGCAGTCTTTGTAATTGCTTCACCTGTTGCCATTCCTCCTGTAAAGGAGACCATACGAATATCATTAGCAGATACTAGTTCCCTTCCAATATCGGCATCGCCAATCACCACAGAAATAATATGCTTATTTAATCCTCCGCGTACAAACGCATCAACCAGTTTAATAGAAGATAGTGGAGCAAGTTCTGACGGTTTTAAAATAACAGAATTACCAGCAGCAACTGCAGGCCCTAACTTGTGTGCAACCAGATTAAGAGGATCGTTGAATGGAGTAATCGCCAATATAATACCTAGAGGGTCGACGTGGGTGTAGCCTTGTCTTCCGCTGGCACCCTCAAAGGAATCAAAAGGAATTATTTCACCACTTATTCTCTTAGCTTCTTCTCCGGACAATTCCAATGTATTAATGCACCGGGTAACTTCTTTGCGGGCCTGCATAATAGTTTTTCCTGCCTCGTTCACTATTAATAAAGCAAAGTCTTCTAGCTCATTACGCACAATGGCAGCCGTTGAAAATAAAATATTGGCACGCTGATAACGAGCTATTTTCCGACTGATTTCAAAGCCGTGTTTGGCACTTACTAGCGCAGCCTCAACATCTTTTGAAGTTGCCGCAGGAATAGAATCAATAATGATCTGTGAAAAGGGGTTTATTACATCAATCATTTGTTGATGCTGTTTATTTTTCTCAAGCGGTTCAGTATTAAAGGATTTCATACTAAACATTCACATGCTGATGAATTGCAATAATATCTGACAAGATAGCGTATGCGGTCTCAGTTCGTCCTGCACCAGGTCCAGAAATCGTCACATCACCTAGCATTCCTGAGGTAAAAGTAATTGCATTAACCACGCCATTGATACCACTAAGTGGATGAAATAGGTCAAGCTTCTTTGGTGAAACACTTGCAATAATAGACCCATCGTCTTTCTTGCTAGCCTCACCTATAAGCTTCCAATGCTGACCTTCCGCAACGGCTTCTTTTATCATAACTTCAGAAAGGGAAGTAATGCCTTCACACTTAACATCATCTTGAGTTAAATTAGCATCCCATAAGCGATTCGCTAAAACTATAACCTTTAACATTACATCCTTACCTTCAACATCAGCACTAGGGTCCGCTTCAGCAAATCCTTGTTGCTGTGCAGAGGTAATAGCATCTGTAAAAGTTTGACCTTGCTCAACCAAACCCAAAACATAGTTTGCAGTGCCATTCATGATGCCAGTGAATTTATTAATCTCACTGCCCTTCATTAATTTGTCTGCAAAGCGAAGGACTGGTGTGCCGCTCATCACAACACCCTCATATTCAAAACTGACATTATTTTTTAGCGCTAAATCTATTAACTCCTTTTCTGCAAAAGCAAGAGGGCCTTTATTTGTAGTTGATACATGCTTGCCATTAGCTAATGCCCAGCGACAATGCGAGATAGCAGCCTGTCCTGTAACTGAGTCAGTTACCGTGGCCTCAACAATAATATCTGCATTGCTATTTTTAATAATATCTTCATTGTCTGCCTTTGCATTCCCATTTCGCAATGAAGCAAAAGCTCCTTTAGCTACCGGCAATTCGTTAAGTAAGTCTAGGTCGATACCTTCTGGTGAATACACTGATCCTAAAAATATATCTGAAACTGCAACAATACATATATTAAAACCCATTTCACGATAAAATTTTTCTGGATTTATTGAAATAATGTTAACTAGAGCTCTATTAACACCGCCAAAACCAATAAGTGCAATGTTGTAATTGATTTTATACATAATGCGAAACCTCTAAAATTGAATTTTCGCTATTATTACAAAGGTGGCTCCAAAAGACTTGCGCTAATCAACCAAATATATGGTCATTTTGACCAAAATTTGGTTGATTAGCTAATGAATTTTTGAAATTTTTTTGTGATAATAATTTAATTCCTAATCATATAAATATGAAAAAATTTCTTAGCTATACATTAGTTTCAACGTTCATCCTTGCTAGTTGTAGTGGTGGTGGTGACACTTCAGGTGGTTCAAGTAATTCAAATGACGCTCCAATCATTACTAATACCTCTATGAACGTTTCTGTTCAAGAAAATCAAACAGGAGCTTTTACAATATCTGCGTCAGACTCCGACGGCGATGCTATTACCTTTTCTATCTCTGGAACTGACAGCGCTTTATTTAATGTCACAACTGCAGGGGTCATTACATTTAAAACTGCTCCAGATTTTGAGGCTCCATCTGATGCAGATGTTGATAATGTTTATGTTTTAGTTGCACAAATTAGTGACGGAAAGTTAAGCGCCTCATTGGAACATTCAGTTACAGTCACTAATGATACGTCTGATGATGATGTTACATCAAGTAATTTTGATGGCGTTTTGATAAGAGATGGTTATGTTCATTCTGCAACTGTTTGTAGGTCCTTCCCACTTGCAGACGGAACTGATACTTGCCGTTTTGTGCTTGCTAAAAATAAAACTACAACAAATATGTTTGGTTCGTTCTCATTAGAAATTGAAGACAGGGACGGCCCTATAAAATTAATAGCTAGAAATGAGCTTGGTTTAAATCCCGTTTTTGACGCATGGTCAACCGGCTTGGGCATAATTGATCCTACACGAGAACAAAATTTTGTTATTTCACCATTGAGCACATTGGTATATCTTGATGATAGATTTTCTTATGAATCCGTAAAGGAAAAGCTTGGTGTTGATTCAAACTTTAGGGTTCGTTTTGATGACCCTTATCTCAGTATTAATAATGCCGCATCAAATAAAGCTGCTTTAGTAAATACTCAGTTGCTCATGATGTTCGAGGTATTGGCTTGGGTGCAAGATTATTCAGGTGGTGCTCCTGGCGTCAACGAACTTGCTAGATCCAAAGTTATGGATGCTATTTTTAATCGAGACGCGTCAACTGAAACCTCCCTTGGTGATACCACTTTAGTAAGAGACGTATTCCTTAATCTTGCTCTACCTAACTATACAGTTACAAATGCACAACTTGAGAATCTATCAGGAAGTTTTTCGTCATTCTTACAAAAAGTTTATGTTGATTCAAATAATGAGCAGACTTATTTCTCCATGACAGCAAAAGATCATGTAATTCCGCTTCTTATGGGAATTTTAGATGATACAGTTGATAGCTCTGAAATTGATCAAATAATGTTTGACACCTTACAGTGGGTCTCAGATAAAAGCCAAAGAACAAATCTTACAGATGTTGAAGACTTTAGAACAACATCCTATACAGTTGGGAACAGCGGGTCTGCATACTACACAGTTGATGGAGTAAATGCAGATTCAACTGCTTTGGTAATATATGCAAAAGTTGGAGATACTATAGTCTTTGAACCAACCTCATCAAGCGTTTTCGCTGGACATCCATTCGAAATATCTACTTCTCAAAATGATACCGCTGGTAATAATAATATTGGTTCGAATGAAGGATGGAGCCAGTCAAGCAATAGTCTTACTGTAACGGCAGATACTCCAACAGTTTTATATCCTCATTGTGGCGTTCATTCAGGTATGTATACAAACGGAAGAATAGAAATAGTGACAACATTTGATCAATCAAAACTAGATATTAATCAAGCTTCTGGTGCATTAGAGGTAAATGGAACTGTTTCTGTAGGCCCATTCAAAGGCGCCTCAGGATTTACACATAAAGTCTATCTGAGAACTGCTGATGCTGGGGATAGTCAACATGCACATGAGTTTAAAGAATATCCTGGAATAACTTTCTATATGCCAGCTGGTCAGGGCTATCATGGACAAACTTCAAGTTCCGGAGAGCTTAGTTTTAAAACTAAGTCGCATTATTAAATAATATAAAAATGAAAAAATTTCTGGGCTATATATTAGTTTCAACGTTCATCCTTGCCAGTTGTAGTGAAGGTAGAGATTCAGGAGGTGGTAACTTTTGTTCAAACGCTCCGAATTCCGCCCCGGTAATTACTACTAACAATGATGATTACATTTATATGCAAGAAAACCAAACAATTGCATTTACCGTTGAAGCCACTGATGCGGATGGAGATGTAATAAATTTTACTAAAAATCAAAGTGCTGATGGAGGTCTATATATAAACGGTAGCACGTTTTTTAATAGCGAAGATTTAATAGATATTGATAAATTTACGGGAGTGGTAACTTTTAATGAAGCTCCAGATTACGAAAATCCTGTGGATACTGATGGTGACAATATTTATAAAATCTACCTTAGTGTTAACGATGAAAAAGATTGCTTCACCCCTTACGTACGAAACCGGATTTATAAGATCTTTGAGATAAAAGTAACAAACGATCCTTCAGATGATGATGATGAAGCTTGGTCTCCATGGGATGGAAATCTGATTTTAAACAATGACTATGCGCCTTATGATAAACATCTAACGTCATATGGGCTCATCGTTGCAGGCCTTCCAGATGTGACAGAAGATTTCATGAAAAAAATTGGAGATATTGTAAATGCTACTTTACGTAGAAATGGTATAACAACCGATCCTGACAGAAATTTATTGCTAGGTAACATCATTTACTACCAAACCTTGCAACGAGTGGGGTCAACGGGAATGAGCAGTTATGACCCGCCTTTAGATGAAACAAACTATCCAGGATGGGATTATGTAAATGACAACTATGAAGTTATTGATTTTATTTGGGAAGCCACTCAAAACTCCTCAGAAGACGAAAAGACAAATGCGGCTCAGGTCAATGCAATTATCAAGCCTCTCTTGCATACAATTACGTTAATCCTAGAGAAATCATTTACTGCATGGAGTTATGAAGATCCTTCATCTGAACTAGTACTAGCTATGAATGAAGCCATAAATGGAGGCTATTATGATCCAACTGGCAAATTTGGAGACCTTTCAGAAACAGACCCAACTGCATATAAAAGAGCAATAGCCGAAGATTTTGCATACTGGATGATTTATACTGCATGGGGCTCATATTCTTCTTTTTTACCAGGTGATTCTCCAGAATGGACAATTGAGACTCTTGATGAAATGGAGTCAAATACTCCTTTAGCTTATGCACTTTATGACGATTATATTTATCGTATCTTAGGTAATCCTATAAGATACTTAGAAGCATTAACTTTTGAATTAACTCAAACAACACTAAACTAAATGATATGTCTTCCCAACCATTAATTTCGATATAAAAAATGAAAACTATTGAGTGAGAGTATAGAAATCGTTTGAAACCCCTAAAAATATAAATTATTTAGTTTGAGACAAAACAAAAACTGTATTTGTATCTTCAACGCTTTTTAGATTACTTATACTTTGCCATATTTCATGAATCCGCTTTTGTGAAGGTGCTTTTATAAGAAGAAAAATATCATGCTCACCACTTACAATGTAACAAGATTGTACTTCTGATATCTTGTTTGCATAGTCAATCACTTCGTTATTTCGCATACGATCTTTACGATAAACCATAATAGATGCAACTACTGATTTATCTTCAGCCAGCTCATTACCCAAGATCGTTGTGTAGCCCTTAATGATGCTTAATGTCTCTAGTCTTTTTATGCGATAAGTTATTGCATTGCGAGATAAATTTACAATAGAGGATAATTCAGTTATTGATATGCGTGCATTATCTGTCAATGCTGTGATAATTTTATGATCAATATGGTCTAGCTCTTTTTTCATATTTTTCCTATTTTGGAAGCTCAAACAGATCCTCAACTTTGCACTTAAGAATCTTTGAAATCTTCAAAGCCAAAACAGTTGAGGGAACATAAATGCCATTCTCAATAGCATTGATGCTCTTCCTAGACACTTCAGCATTTTCAGATAGAGCTTGCTGAGTTAAGCCATCAGCCATGCGAAGCTTTGCCAAATTGTTTAAAAGGTTTTTATGATGCTTGCCCATTAAAATATGTCCCTAGTTCTTTTCAAATTTTGCAACTGCTTTATCTATTTCAGAACCTGCATTAGGATAGATATATCCCGCAACCAAGGAACCAAAACCAATACAGATAATCAATAGACCTACTCCTATCAGGAACTTTATTTGTACTAGACCAAAGACAAATAATCCCAATCCTATGAACATGGCAATAACCCCATTTCTTCTGTAATCTATTGGCTTTTTATTTTCTTTAAAATTTTCTAATAAATCTTCAATCTCAGAGGGATCTTTTAGGTTTTTAGCAATCTCTACCATAGCCCCATATTTATCTTTTTCCATCTTAGTACTGTAGTACAAGATTACCCAAATAATAAATACCGGCATCGATATTGCTGCATATGCAGTACCTTGTTCCATCATTAAATGTATTTCATCCATAAAAGCTCCTTAAAATAGTTAATTTTTCTAAAAATGTAACGCAAAGGTATCATCAATAATGTGTGAAGTAAAGGTTACATTGTAAATATTTCTTTATAGTGGAATAAAACACAGCAGTTCATTAGAATTAGTTTATGAAAAAAATAATAATAGGATTAGCTCTTCTTGTAATTCTTTTACTTGTCTCAGGTCGAATTTTTCTTCCTTCTTGGCTTGATAAACAAATGAACCCAGTCTCAGATCACTTACCTTTTGTAGTTTCAGACAAGGCTAGAGATTTACACAAAACATTATTAATAGGCGATTGGCACTCAGACAGTGCTTTATGGAATCGAAATTTAAGTAAGACCTATGATTATGGCCATGAAGATATACCGAGAATGCAAACAGGAAATATAGCTCTGCAGATGTTTACAACGGTAACTAAATCACCTTCCGGTCAGAACTATGACAGCAATGAAACGGCTTCTAGAGACAACATTACCTCATTGGCTATTGTTCAAGGCTGGCCAATTAAAACTTGGTCAAGCCTTACAGAAAGAGCAATTTTTCAGGCCGAAAAAATTCGCGATCTATCACTTCGTGATTCTAAAAATTTAATGTTAATAGAGTCTCAATCTGACTTGAAGCAATTTATGATTAAAAGGGAATTAAATCCAACACTTATTGGCGCACTTATTGGCACTGAAGGATCCCATGCCTTGGATGGAGATTTAAATAATATAGAACGACTTTATAACAAAGGGTTTCGAATGATGAGCCTGCATCATTTCTTTGATAATAAGCTTGGAGGATCATTGCATGGCATAACCGGACAAGGGCTAACTGATTTTGGAAGACAGTCGATAGTTGAGATGCTTCGCTTAAATATCATCATTGATGTATCTCATTCCTCTGAAAATGTTGTCAAAGATGTTCTGGATATCACCAATAGACCAATTGTTGTTAGTCATACAGGTTTTAATGGACATTGTGAATCTCCTCGAAATATTAACGATGGTTTAATGCAATCAATTGCTAAAAAAGGAGGGTTAATTGGTGTTGGTTTTTGGGATGGAGCAGTCTGTGACAATACTCCTAAGTCAGTTGCAGAAGCTATTGTTTATGGGATTGAGCTTATTGGTGTTGATCATGTGGCGCTCGGATCAGATTTTGATGGAGCTATTACTCCAGGTTTTGATAGCTCAGAGCTCGTAGCTATAACTCATGAATTACTTGAGTTAGGCCTAAGCGACTTTCAGATTAGAAAGGTAATGGGTGGGAATATGTTCGCTTTCTTACAACAGAACCTTCCTACTAATTAACAATGGTTAATACCCTAGACCACCTTATTGTTGCTGTTGAAGATTTAGAAAAGGCAGAGCAAAACTATACCAAAATATTTGGCATGCCTCCTGTATGGAAGGGCGAGCACAAAGAGCTAGGCACCGCTAATGCCTTATTTAATTTTCAAAATACTTACTTTGAACTTCTAGCAGTCAAAGGAGAGGGGCTTGGAGCAGCACTTGTTGACTACTATCTAGAGCAAAGTGGAGAAGGCCTTATTGGAGTAGTGCTTGGAACGGATGATATCTCTAAAACCACAACAGAAATCCGAGATAAAGGGTTTGCTGTTGCAGACCATACAGAAGGTGAGGGAATAAATTTTAAAGACCAACAAATAAGAAAATGGAAAAACCTTTTTCTACCCCCAGAACTAACAAGAGGAATATTTTCATTTATTATCCAACATACAGAAGGAGAGCTTCCCCTTTTCAAAACGCAGGAGCCATCCGTTATAAATAAACTTGATCACCTTGTCATCAATACAAATGATGCAGATGGCTTTATAAAAATTTATAAAGATATTTTTGGCATAAGGCTGGCCTTAGACAAGGTAATAGATCATTGGAAAAGTAGAATGCTATTTTTTAGACTGAATAAAACAACGATTGAGGTAATAGAAAAAAAAGATGATCAAGATAGCAATGATAGATTATGGGGTCTTTCATGGGAGGTTGAAAGTATAAAAGAGGCGCATAAAAGGCTTGTAGCTGAGGGTGTTAAAGTCACCCCTATAAAAAAAGGGATAAAAGAGAATACTTTGGTGATAACAATAAAATCTAACACGCATAACGTTCCTACCTTGCTCATTGAGCACATAAAGGGTTAAATTAAGTTAACAGAACTAATTACATTACAAAATACTATGAACAATTTTAAATATATATACGGCCTAACAATTTTTGCATTGATGATCTCATTTGTGCCTTTCCTTAATTCTCATGACCTTCAAAAAGCTGTAGCCAGTGACAGCCGAACTCCAGCCAATGTGGCAAGAGATTCTTCAAGGCATCCCATGGAAACACTAAGCTTTTTCCGAATAAAGTCCGACATGACAATTGTTGAACTATCTCCAGGAGGAGGATGGTATACAGAAATACTGGCTAATTTTTTACATGAGCCTGGAAAACTTATAGCTGCTCATTTCGACCCTAATTCAGAAAGAGCTTACTACAAAAGGAGTAGAGCTAACTTTGAAAAAAAGATGAGTTCAAATTCTATGTATGACAATGTTGAGATGGTAGCCATAAATTCAAATTTAGCGGAACCAAATAGTGTTGATGCAGTTCTAACATTTAGAAATCTTCATAACTGGCTTGGATCAGATATGGACTTAATCTTTTCTAATTCTTATAAAGCCCTTAAAACTGGAGGGTTATTTGGGGTTGTTGAGCATAGGGCTAAGCCTGGAACTTCAATGGAAGCAATGAAAAAAAGCGGCTATGTTTCTGAAGAGCATGCAATAGAGATAGCCAGGAAGCATGGTTTTGAATTGGTTGATAAATCAGAAATTAATGCAAACCCAAAAGATTCAACAGATCATCCTAGTGGAGTTTGGACTTTGCCACCAAACCTAAGACTTAAAGACGAAGACAGAGAAAAGTATCTTGAAATAGGAGAGAGTGACAGAATGACTCTTCTTTTTAAAAAATCTTAAATGAAAATCTTAAAAGAAGAAATTATTTTTAACTGCGCAGCAGAAAGCTTATGGGATATTTTATCGGATGTTAGTCGATGTGATTGGGTGCCAACCATTGACCAAATGACATTAGAGGGTGACTGTCGAGTTTTTGAAATGGAAGGCATGGGTAAGGTGAAGGAGCAAATATTACTTCTCGACAATGATGCTATGAGATTGCAGTATTCTGCAATAGAAACCAGAACCCCCTTAGATCATCACTTAGCAACAATGCAAATCTCTTCAATAGATGCAGATAGTTGCAAATTTTTATGGACTACTGAAATAGAGCCTGAAATATTTGCAGACGCCATTCACCAAGGGATGCTTATATCAATAGATGGATTAAAAAAAGTACTATTTAAGTCATAGTATTTCCTCATGACTGGCCATCTAGGGGCTCAAAAGAACTTAATTTAACTAAGTCTTATTTAAAATCCAACATAAGTAAGAAATTCACTATTATCTGCTCGAACTGAACGAACATCATTAGCAGCAAAATCTGGATCAGGATATCCCAAGGCAATACAAATCATAATATTTTGATCATCAGGAATATTTGCATGCTTTCTTACAACATCAGATTGCATTATTCCCTGGCCGTTAATAACACATCCAATTCCTTTCTCCCATGCAGATAAAACAATTCCATAAGCCAAAGAGCCCAAGCCAAAATGAGTAATTGCAGCTGGCTCTAGATATTTATCATAAGTAAGAACTAGTGAAACTGGAGCGCTAAACTGACGGAATCCTCTCAGCATCCAGTCCATTCTTCTCTCTTTGTCTTCTCTTTCGATTCCCATTGCTTCAAATAGTTGAATCGCAACATCAATCTGTTTTCGTCTATGATCACCTTCGTAGTCCTCTTTATATGGAAAATCACGCACATGAGGCTTTCCGGCCATTGTTTCTTCCACGTTACCTTCTCTAATCTTGTTAAGAACTTCACCGCCGACTGCATGAATATGCCAAGTCTGGGTATTGTAAGAAGAGGGAGCCCATTTAGCACCACTGATTATTTCTTCTATAATTTCTTTTGGGACAGGCTTATCTAAGAAACCACGAGCACTTTTTCTCGACTCTGCAAATTCACTAAACTTCATAATGCCACCTTTTAAAAATTAATACGCTTAGAATTTTGCCATAGTTTTTTCAATTTATGTACCCAATTTCTGTGCAAATTTTATCAACGCATGTGTAGCCTTTTTAGAGTTTGGTTATGGCAACCTGTCCCAGGTTAATCAAATCATCAACCGATGAATCACTCCACCCTAATTCAATAAGAATATTACGACTATGCTCACCCAGCAATGGACTTGCCTCTGCTTGAGAGGTTGGCTCACCTCCAAATAGAGCAGGCGGAGTTGGCACTGTTAATTTACCTAAAGCCTCTGTGACATAGGTCTCCAAGGCTCCAATAGCCTTTATTTGATCAATGGATTCTATATCATCTCTTTTTACACATGGCGCACAGGGTATATCAGCCGCAACTAAAACTTTCATAGCTTTTTCAACACCTATATCTAAACGAGGTTCTTTCATGACATAGGAAATACTACTCATATTAGTCATC
>OJDX01000043.1_pt1 | contig 20835 bp, 23 predicted proteins | sample 1593101 | NCBI WGS metagenome assembly OJDX01 (sample SAMN05416719, study PRJEB24817) | seawater metagenome | isolation source: Sea water | place: Canada:Atlantic | collected 2013-07 | reverse complement strand
CCCTTCAGCTTTTCTTTCTACAACTACATATAGTGGTCCTGGGAGGGCAAGCGATAACCTTGCTCCAACTCCAGTTTTTTCTGTTTGAATTAAGTCAATTCCAAGCGAAGTATATCTATATTCATTATCCTCTCTTCCAAGCCTTCCTTCTTCTGCAAAAGAAGAAACAGTTATTATTAATAATAGAAATAAATTTATGTTTTTCATATAAACATATTAGCAGAACAGATTATTTAAAGGAATCTTGAGAGAAAAGAATTAGCCCATACAAGAAAGCATGGGCTAATTTATAAGATAATTATCTAGTAATCGAATAACCTTGCTGCTCCAGCACAAATCTATCCTCAGATAAATTAGCCACCCAAGTAACTTGTCCAGCGTCATTAAATTCAAATCTTGTTGCAGTATATGCATTAGATGTTAATCCAGAGGCCACTTCCGTGAACTTAGACCAACTAAGAACCCAAACAACTCCGTCTTCAGTAGTAGATGCTTCCATCACTTCGAATTCGTCAGCAGCCCAATTTTCAGCATCTCCCTCGGCAAAGTTTTCTAAAACCTGAATCTTAGTACTTACTTGCCTAACAGCTCCTCTTGCAACAGATATAGCCACTTCAGCCCCATCTCTTAAAACAACTGCACTAACTTCCTCTCCAGGTTTTCCTCTAAATCCTAAGCTATTTCTATTCTCAGAAGTAAGTCTTACTCCACCAACCTCAACAAAAGAATCTCCCACTTCGAGAGCCTTTGATGCAGGACTTTCAGGAATGATATAAGTAACAGTCATGCCACTTTCATCAGGATTCCATATAAAACCCATTCCTACATACCTGTCGCCTAAAACCTCTGCGTCTTCAGCCATATTTTTCGTTACCATTTCAATAGCTTCAGTCTTACCTGTATATCCAGCCTCAACCCAAGCCATTGCAAGATCTTCATTTGATTTATTAGAGTTGGTTGATGTACCTTCTGAGCAGCCAGCTACAAAAATAAATGATGCTAATACAAAAGTTATTTTAAATTTATTCATAATTTTCCCTATAAGTTATTACTGTTAATAGTTTATAGAAAAATAGGAATTAATTAAATACCAATCAAAAACGAGTATCTAATAAGCTAAAGATATTTTTTTAAGTACGAATTCTTCCAGTTTTTCTCATTCGAATTGACTCTGGAGTTACTTCAACAAGCTCATCATCTTCGATGAACTCTAAAGCTTGTTCCAAGGTATGAGTTATAGGAGTAACAAGGATAAGATTCTCATCAGTTCCAGCGGCCCTAATATTATTTAATTGTTTCGCCTTAGTTGGGTTAACAGGAAGATCATTATCTCTTGAATGGAGACCAACTATCTGACCAATATAAACCTCATTACCATGACCTAAAAATAACTTTCCTCTATTTTGAAGGTTGAAAAGGGCGTACGCCAAAGTTTTTCCAGCAGTCATTGAATACATAACACCATTATTTCTTTTAGCTATTTCACCAGCTTTAACTGGGCCGTAATGATCAAAGACACTGGTCATAATCCCACTACCGCTTGTGATAGTTAGAAAATGTGATCTAAAGCCTATTATGCCTCTTGATGGGGCTATAAATTCTAGCTTAACTCTTCCTTTTCCATCAGAATCCATGCTTTGAAGTTCTGCCTTTCTTGATCCTAGCTCCTCCATAACCGCGCCTTGATGCATTTCTTCAACATCAATGACTATTTGCTCATAAGGTTCATGAATTTTTCCATCAACTTCCTTCTGGACTACCTGAGGCTTAGAGATTCCTAGTTCGTAGCCTTCTCTTCTCATGGTCTCAATAAGGACTGATAAATGAAGCTCACCTCTGCCTGAAACAATAAATTTGTCCGGAGTTTCACCCGGAACAACTTTCAACGCTACGTTTGATATTAACTCTTTATCTAATCTTTCTTTTATATTTCTAGAGGTAACATATTTACCTTCTTTACCTGCAAATGGCGAATCATTAACCTGAAATTTCATGCTAACAGTAGGCTCATCAACTGAGAGAGCTGGAAGCGCCTCAACAGCTGTAGGTGCACATATGGTGTCTGAGATATTTAATTTATCTATCCCAGTAATACAGACTATTGATCCAGCTTCTGCTTCCGGAACTTCTACCCTATCTAATCCCTCATAGCCCATAACCTGGAGCACTTTACCTTTTCTAGTATTACCATCTCTATCAACAACAACTACCTGCTCGTTAGGCCTTACAACACCACGTTTAATTCTGCCTATTCCTATAACGCCAACATAACTATTACTATCAAGAGCACTAATCTGTAATTGCAGAGGCCCATCAATATTAACTTCTGGAGCTGGAACTTTATCTAAAATCATTTGTAATAAAGGAGTCATATCATCACTCATGCTCTCAGGCTCAAGTCCTGCAATTCCTTCAATAGCTGATGCATATATAACAGGGAAATCTAACTGCTCATCAGTTCCTCCAAGCCTATCAAATAGATCAAAAACTTGGTCTAAAACCCAATGAGGTCTTGCATCTGGTCTATCTACTTTATTAATAACAACGATTGGCTTTAAGCCTTTTTCAAAAGCTTTTTGTGTTACAAATCTAGTTTGAGGCATCGGCCCATCAACAGCATCAACTAATAGCAACACTGAATCGACCATAGAAAGGGCTCTTTCAACCTCTCCTCCAAAATCAGCATGACCTGGAGTGTCTACAATATTAATAAGATGATCTTCCCAAATAATAGAGGTATTTTTTGCCGTTATCGTTATTCCTCTCTCTTTTTCTTGATCGTTAGAGTCCATTATTCTTTCAGAATCTACATTTTTTCTATCAAGCGTTCCCGATTGTCCAAGAAGCTTGTCAACAAGGGTAGTTTTACCATGATCAACGTGAGCAATGATTGCTATATTTCGAAGGTTTTTTATGTCCATGTTATTAGTGTTTTAAAAAGGGGGGGATTATAATCTTAAAATGAATAAATTAATGCTTTTCTTTGTCCTTATATTTTCAACCCATGGCTTCTCTGATCTAAAGCAAGATCTTGATAGGCAGCTAGAGCCCCTAATGGAGAAGGTTATAAGCTGGCGCCATGATATTCATCAGAATCCAGAGCTTAGTAATAGAGAATATAGAACTGCAAAAAAAATAGCAGTTCACCTTAAATCTCTAGGTATTAAAGTAGAAACAAAGATTGCTTACACTGGAGTGGTTGGCTTGATAGAAGGAGGGCTTCCAGGACCTACCATTGCCTTAAGAGCAGACATGGATGCTCTTCCTGTTGTAGAAAAAACAGGATTGCCATTTGCATCTAAGGATAAAACGAAATATCTAGGTCAAACAGTCGGCATAATGCATGCATGCGGGCATGATGCGCATGTAGCAATTCTAATGGGTGTAGCTGAGTTTTTATCACAAAATAAAGATCAAATTAAAGGCAATATAGTTTTAATATTTCAACCTGCAGAAGAGGGTCCTCCTGAGGGAGAAAACGGCGGCGCAAAGATGATGCTTGAAGAGGGGCTGTTCGAAAAATATGATCCTGAAGTGATATTTGGTCTTCATGTTGGAAACGGTCCTCACGGATATGTCAGTGTTGTTTCTGGACCGGCTATGGCTGCTGCATCTACTTATAGAATTAAAGTAAAAGGAATCCAGGCTCATGGATCAAGGCCTTGGGATTCAATCGATCCTGTTATGGCAAGTGTCGAACTAATTCAAGGTCTAAATACAATTGTAAGTAGAAGAATAAACATTATTAACAATCCAGCTGTAGTATCTGTAGGCATTATTAGATCAGGTACAAGAGGAAATATTATCCCAGAAGATGCAGAAATACAGGGAACCATTAGAACTTTTGATCCTGAACTTAGAGCTGAAATTTATGATGAAATAAGACAAATAGCATCCGGTGTTGCCTTGGGAACAGGCGCTCAAATAGATGTAGAGTTTGATGTTGGTGGTTTTTATCCCGTCACATATAACAATCCTGACCTAGTAGCTAAATTAATTCCGACGCTCAAAGAAGCTACTGATAATAAGTTTTTTCTTAGCAAGACTCCCTCAACTGGAGCTGAAGATTTTTCATTTTTTTCAGATAGAATTCCAGGAATGTATTTTTGGTTAGGCGTGAATGCACCTGGTGTTGAGAACGCTCCTGGGAACCATTCTCCGTACTTTGTTGTCGATGATGGAGCTTTAGACGAAGGATTAAAATCTTTAGTTTATTTAGTGGTAGACTATCCTGAAAAATAATCGGTTGTTTACACTTTAGGAGAACAGAATGGCAATTCCAAATCATATAAAAGATCATTTATCTATGCCTGTTATCGGCTCGCCACTTTTCTTGGTTTCAGGACCAGAATTGGTAATAGCGCAATGCAAAGCAGGAATTATTGGGTCTTTCCCGGCACTTAACGCAAGACCTCAACATGTTTTAGGTGAGTGGATTACTAGGATTAAAACAGAATTAGCTGAGTATCAAGAACAAAATCCTGATGCAAAGGTTGCTCCATTTGCAGTCAATCAAATTTGCCATGCTTCAAATAACAGACTGATGGAAGATATGGCTACTTGTGTTGAACACGAAGTACCGATAATTATCACATCCTTAAGACCACCAGCAGAATTAGTAGAAGCAGCCCATAGTTATGGTGGACTTGTATATCATGATGTTATTAATGTTAAACACGCTAAAAAAGCTGCAGAACAAGGCGTGGATGGTCTGATTTTAGTTTGTGCCGGTGCCGGAGGGCATGCAGGAGCTCTATCTCCTTTTGCTTTACTAAGAGAAGTAAAAGAATGGTTTGATGGAACAGTTATCTTATCTGGTTCAATTGGAGATGGTTATTCAGTTGCCTCAGCTTTAGCGCTTGGAGCAGATTTTGCCTATATGGGCACACGTTTTATAGCCACACAAGAAGCCAATGCAGATCAAGGCTACAAACAAATGCTAATTGAAAGCGCCGCAGATGACATAGTACTTTCAAGTCTATTTACTGGAATAAGTGGTAACTACTTAAAGCCATCAATTGTAAAAGAAGGGATGGATGCAGATAATCTTCCCGAGGCAGACAAAAGCACTATGAACTTTGGTTCAGGTGGAAATACTGATGCAAAAGCATGGAAAGATATTTGGGGTTCTGGTCAAGGTATCGGTGGAATTAAAGATGATCCTAGTGTTGCAGACTTAGTAACTAGATTAAAAGCAGAGTTCATCGAAGCAAAAAATGAGTTTAATCAAAAGTAGAGAGGTTTTATAAAATGGAATGGATAATTTTCTTTTTTATCGGATTAGCATCAGGAGTATCAATTGTTACCCTGATGAATAATTCTAAGAAAAATAGATCAGGTGCTAAGGGCATTACTGGAGAATATACTTCAAAAAATGGCATCAAACATACTGCAAAAAAAGATAGAGAAAATCATATAGTATGACCTCTAACCTGCTTCTTTTCTTTACAGGTTCCATAACTTTTCTAGTCGTATTCAGTTGGTTTAAAGTTGCTGCAATTCACCTTTTTAAATTAGAAACAGTCTCTGAACCTGGTCAAGGAAATGCAGCATGGAAAAAATTATTTCAAGTATTTGCTGTTGATTTACTTCTTTGCATAATAGGAGTCCTTGGAACAGGCATTATCTTTGTAATTGTTTTTAACTTATTTCATTAATGAGTGATAGAGATTTAAGAAGATACTTTAAGGATGGCTGGAATAAGCTATTTGGAAAGGAAGAGGATAAAACAAAACTAAGAACCCAAAGCCTCTTTAGAGCTAAAGAAGGGATTCTTAATGTCGGAACTCCTCACGATTGGGAAGATTACGAAAAATATAAAGAAGAACAAAAGGATGAATAAAATTGGTTTTATAGGTCTCGGTGTCATGGGATATCCAATGGCAGGGCACCTTTCAAATGAATTTAGAGATATTTGCATCTTTAATAGATCACAAGAAAAAGTAACAAAATGGCTTAGTCAGTATTCTGGAAAAGCTTTTGACACACCAGAAGAATTATCATCTCAATGCAATGTAATTGCTCTTTGTGTTGGAAGAGATGAAGATGTTAGAGAGATGATGTCAGGTAAAAAAGGTATTTTAAATTCTGTAAATCCTGGAACCATTATTATTGATCACACAACAACCTCTGCAACTCTCTCTAAAGAGATGAATGAGCTTGCTTGCCAGAAAGGTGTTATTTTTTTAGATGCTCCAATATCAGGCGGTCAAGCTGGAGCAGAATCTGGCCAGCTTTCTGTAATGGTTGGCGGGGACGAAGCCTCTTATAAATCTATCAAGCCTATCCTTGATAATTATTCTAAGTTTACAAAATATATGGGACCAAGTGGGTCAGGGCAATTAACAAAAATGGTTAATCAAATTTGCATTGCTGGTTTGGTGCAAGCGCTTTCCGAGGGAATTAATTTTTCTGAAAAAGTTGGCCTCAATACAACTGATGTTATGGAAGTTATTACAAAGGGAGCAGCTCAGTCGTGGCAAATGGAAAACAGATGGGAGACGATGCTTAAGGATGAATACGATCATGGCTTTGCAGTTGATTGGATGCGAAAAGATTTAGATATAGTTTCTGAGCAAGCTGGTCAGGTTGGCGCCAATATAGAGATAACAGAAATGGTAAATAAGTTTTACAAAGACATTCAAGATTTAGATGGAGGACGCTGGGATACCTCAAGTCTTCTTAAAAGAATAAAAGACTCTACTTAGAAAATTATCCTAGAGAATATTGTCAAGGCTGAGTATACGAACAATACTCCTATATTTATTATCTCCATTAGACCATCATCTAGAGCCATAGATTCGTCTGCTATCTTGTAATAGCTATTTGGGCTGGCAACCAGCCATATAACACCAACCATATGAGCAATCATCAATATGGCAATAATCCAATTAAGAGGTTGGTTTGTAAAAACGATAAAAGAAGTAAGAATTAAAAAAAAAATCTCGATAGAAAGGTACTTATTAATGTTTTCTCTTTTATACACATATTTAGCAAGGCTATAGCCATTTTTATAGGTATAAAAGAAAGCGACTGCGTAAAGAAAATATAAAAAAGCCAGTAATACGATCATGCTTTAGTGATGTGGAGGTTTCTCATAGTCTATTGGAGGAAACTGAGACTTCTCTTTACTCTTTTTATATTTTTCGTACCTAGAAGTAACATCAGCAGAGTCATCAGCTGCTGAGGGAAGGTCTTCTTTTGATTTATTGTCTTTTTCTTTCATTGTTTTATCTAAAGATAGTAATTGGCTTATAGGTCGCCTTCTTTTCTGACCTCACTTCTATCAACTTCAAATTTTTCTCCGTACCTGGCTTCTAATTTTTTTTGATTTTCGTTTATTACTTCATAAGGATCTAAACCTAATGATGCACATGCTGTAGTCCAGTACCACATAATATCTCCAAGCTCTCTCTTCATATGAAAAATATTATCTTCAGAGGCTGGCTTTCCTTGAAGAACCATTTTCTTAACAATCTCAACAAATTCTCCAGTCTCACTTCCAAGACCCAATGCAGCTGTTAATAGTCTTGGCATTTTTATAGAAGAAGATTCTTCAATATTATCAAAGCTCTTTTTAAGAGCATCAAGATCAATACTAGGTTCGCTAGTTACTTTGGTAACAAAATCACTATAGGTTGAAAAAAAATCTTTTACTTCTTTACTCATTCATCTCTCCTTAAATATGGTATTTAAATAATATCATTCGCTAAATATTTTTCATTAAAAAGGTGAGTTTTTCCATGACAGTGAAGACACAAAGTTAGCCGTTGTGGCCTTATCCTTATCTACTAATTCCCTTTTAATCAAATCAATGCCTGATAAGAACTCATAGTCTTTTAGTGTTCTTTTGTCACCTAAGCCATAAACACCCTCAATTTCACCACTAATAACCATTGATAGCTTATTTAAACTCTTCTCTTCTCTTTCATGCCACTTAACTTGTCTATTTCCATCCTCTGTTTCATCCCAGTGAAGCTTTCTTTTTAAATCAGAAGTATCAGTATAAAGATGAAATATAGGAACAGCAGGTATATGAAAAATACCAAATCCACGAGTAAAAGCTCTAATCATTAAAGATATTTCTTCGCCATAAAAATAGAAATCAGGATCATAGGGGACTTCTTTTACGAAAGCTCCAGGAGCGAAAAGGCAGCCAGCTGCGAGCAGATAGCCATGAGTAATTTCAACATCAGTTATTGCTCCTATCTGTCTGGAGAAAGAATCTTTTAAGAAAATTGAATCTTCTCTGTAAGCAATAATATGTGTATTAGTATCAGCAGTATGAAGAGAGTAAGTTCCAGAATTAAAATCCACAATATCAAATGCTCTTGGATAACAGGTAATAATAGGCAGCTTGTGTGAATAAGAATCTACAGATTGAATCTTTTGCATATAAGACAACAAATAGGTATCCCATCCTTTTTGAAATTGCATGTGAGAGTCAATTTGAAGGTAATAATCCTCATCATCAAAAAATTTTTGAATTCTATGTCTTGCCCAGCATGGGCCCTCAGATAGTTCAGGTTCAACATGGTCATATGAAATCTGATTAGAAAAAGAAAAGATTTTAATATCTATGGCATGAGAAGATTGATCACATACACCAAAGAATAAGTTATCTGGCTTATCTGCATTATCAAATGCCCCCCTGATAGTAGTTTCCAATAAAGGGTCTTGATAAGATGCTATTGAAATAAAAATTTTCATGATTAGAAGATAACAATAGAGACAAATCAATAATTTGCAAATATAATTTTTAAATGACCATAAAACCAAAACAAATTTCGGAAAACGTCACCTTATTTTCTATCGATCCTCTTGTTTATGTCGTGTCTGGTTTTTTATCCTCTGACGAGTGCGCAGCCTTTGTTGAGGTTGGATCGGGTAAGATGGAAAGAGCTACAGTCATAACCGATTCAGAGCATCAGTTTCATGATAGTAGAACCAATAGCTATGCTTGGATACAGCATGATGCGAGCGATATAATTCACGAAGTAAGTAAAAGATTTTCTATTCTAGTTAAAATGCCAATCAATAATGCAGAGCAGTTTCAGCTAGTTCATTATGGTCCAGGAACTGAGTACAAACCACATTTTGATGCTTTTGATAAGAGTACGGAAGAGGGAAGAAACAATTGGTTCCCGGGAGGTCAGAGAATGGTAACTGCCTTGGCTTATTTAAATGACGTCGAAGATGGAGGGGCAACAGATTTCCCAGATATTGGTGTTTCGATAAAACCCAACAAAGGCGATGTAGTCGTTTTCCATAATTGCAAAGATGGTAGTTCTGATATTAATCCTAATTCACTTCATGGCGGATCGCCTGTTATCTCGGGTGAAAAATGGGCTGTAAATCTATGGTTTAGACAAGAAGCCATTTATTAAAATTTTTTTATTTCTAGACTAGATTTTTTTTAAAAACACTTTATTATTCAATCAACTGCAAGGGGTGGTCAATTGACCTGAGATCTTCACGGAAACCCTTTGAACCTGATCCATACAATAATGGCGGAGGAATCGCATGAATATTATTAAAAATAGAATTGTTTTTTTATTATCTTTTTTATTATGTTTGGTTAGCCCATGGCTGGCCTCACAAACAGTTGAGGAAATCATTGTAAAAGGTGATTGGCGACAAATTTCAATTGAAAAGGAAGATTCAAGCATCATCGTTCTTGATGAAGAGCTAATCAAATCTCAACCAATTAAGCATTTTGAAATGCTGTCTTACCTAATACCTAATTTGAACTTTGCTGCTAGTGACTCAAGGGCTCGTTATTTTCAAATTAGAGGGATTGGAGAAAGAGGTGGCTATGAGGGCACACCAAATTCATCAGTTGGTTTTTTGATCGATGATATTGATTATTCAGGGCAAGGTGGAATTGCTACCACTTTTGATGTAGACCAAATTGAAGTTCATAGAGGCCCGCAGGGCTCAAGAATAGGAGCTAATGCTTTAGCTGGACTAATCTATATTAAAACAAAGGATCCGACAGAAGAGTTTGAAGGTATAAGTGAAGTCACTATTGGTGATTATGGAGTATGGAATTCTGGAGTAGCATTTGGAGGCCCTTTGGACCAAAACAAGGATATAACCTATAGAATTGCACTGCGAAAAGATTATTCAAATGGCTTTAGAAAAAATGTATATCTAAATAAGTCTGATACCTCCAAGAAAGATGAAAGCACTTTAAGATTAAAAGTTAATTGGAAGGCGAGTGATAAAACCTCTATTAAATTTCTAGTTACAGAAATTGATATGAATGACCCTGCTGATATCTGGACCATAGATGATAGTCTTAATACTCTCTCAGATAGACCTGGAATGGATTCACAAAAAACAAATGCATACGGCTTAAAAATATTCCATAGATTTAATAAATTTGAGTTACAAAGTTTAACAAGCATCACCGATACCAATGTTATTTTTAGTTACGATGCTGATTGGGGTAACTCTGAATCTCATGCGCCATACACATATGATTATTTTTCAGAAACCTTAAGAAATAGAGAATCATTTAGTCAAGAATTTAGGGTGGTTTCAAACCCTGCAGATCTTGCCTCAGACTTTCCTGCTGAATGGGTTGTGGGGGTCAGTTATTCTGATATCAATGAATCAAATTTAAAAAATGATGATGGTGTTTATGGTGATCCCTCTGATCCTTATGGGCCATATGCTAGTGAATCTTCTTCTTCAAGCAAATATAACTCAGAGAATCTATCAGTTTTCGGTAACCTAGATTACTTTATTAATGAGACGACAAAGATATCTATTGGAGCTCGATCTGAAGATTGGGATGCAAATTATTCAGATTCTCTTGGAGAATCTTTTAATCCTTCTAAAAGAATGTCAGGTGGAAAAATTTCATTAGTAAAAACCTTAATCAATGATAGTACTATTTTTACAAGTATTGCTAAGGGTTACAAGCAGGGTGGATTCAATCTGGGTCTAGGTCTTGCTCCCGATTCACAAAATAGAAATATCTATTATGATCCTGAGTTCCTGACAAATTATGAGACAGGGGTTAATACAAAACTATTAAACTCAAAATTAAATATAGGAGCTGTAATATTTTACTCAGACAGGGAAGATCAACAAGTTTCAATTTCAACTCAAGTTGACCCGAGTGACCCGAATACCTTTTCATATCTGACACAAAATGCTGCAGAGGGCATAAATAAAGGCCTAGAATTAAGCATGGATATGGAATTAACTGATTCCCTTAATGTTTTCGCTAATCTTGGAATACTAAAGACTGAGATAAAGAATTGGAAATCTAGACCGGATCTCGAGGGAAGAGCTCAAGCACATGCACCTGAAAGAAGTTTTGCTTTAGGTTTTAGTTGGAAGCCAACCGCAAAGACTTACCTTTCTCTAGATGTAACCGGAAAAAGCAGTTTTTATTATTCAGATTCACATAATAATAAATCAGACTCATATGCCCTAACTAATATTAACTATGGCTACCAAAAAAATAATTGGAACTATGAAATATGGGTTCGTAACATATTCGATACTTATTATTCTACAAGAGGTTTCTATTTCGGGAATGAGGCTCCAAATTTTGAAGACACTCTTTATAAAAGACATGGAGACCCTAGACATTTAGGACTTTCTGTTCGATATGATTTTTAATCTGATTGACCAATACTGGATGGAGTTTCTGGCAGTGGTGTCTGCTATTGCCTATCTATTGCTAGCTGTAAGACAAGATATAAGATGCTGGTTGGCAGCTATTCTCAGTTCTTTTTTATATTTTTTTATCATGTTTTCAGCTGGCCTATATATGGAAGCTGGATTGCAAATATTCTATATTCTTATGGCTGTTTATGGGTGGTCTCAATGGAGAGAGGAGAGCAAAACAAATATAAAGTTTTCTGTTAAAACCTGGAAACCAATTAAACATCTCTTCGTAATCTCTTTAATATTCTTACTTGCTTTGGCCTCTGGCCTTATCCTTGAAGAATTTACAAATGCAGTTTTTCCATTTATTGATGCTCTAACTACTTGGGGAGCCATAGTAGCTACCTATATGGTTGCAAAGAAATTGTTAGAGAATTGGATCTATTGGTTTGTGATTGATTCTATTTCTATTTTCTTGTTTATGTCTAGAGGCCTTGTTCTAACATCTATTTTATTTTTTATATATCTCATTATTATATATTTTGGTTACAAGTCATGGGCTAGAATTAAAGACAATGGAAGCATTAAACCTATCTAAAAGAATTGAATCTATTTCTTCTGAAATAGAAATCATAAAAAAACTTAAAACCGGCCCGGTATCTGAAATATATTTGTGTACGTTAAGAAATATCAAAGCAGTATTAAGAGTGGATTATTCATGGGCTTCTTTTTTACCCTTTGATAGAAATAGAGAAATAAGGATTATTCATGGTGTTGAGCACTTAGAGCTTGCGCCTAAAATTTTATATCATGATGCCTCTAACGGGGTCCTTATCTGGAGATATATTGAAGGAGTAGAGCTTAATTTTATATCTGGATCTCGAGCCGATCTAATCACAGGGCTTGGAATGAATTTAATAAAACTTCATCAGTCAAAGCTTCCTGATATAGATATCGCATCATTTAAGACTTTTATTGCTGCATATGAAATTCTTCTTCAAGAAGAGTCAAAAGAGACGTTAATTAATAAAGGTTTCAAGCTTTACAATGATATATGCGAAGACGGGACAGATTATGTTCTTTCCCATAATGATCTTAATAAATCAAACCTTCTAATAGGGGACAAATTTTATTTCTTAGATTGGGAGTATGCTGGGCTTAACCATCCTTACTTTGATATAGCAACACTCTGCCACTCATTAAATCTATCAGATGAAAATACCCAGTTATTATGGAATGCTTATTCCAATGATGGCTCTTTAATAGATGTAAAAAAATTAGATCAGTGGATTCTTTTTATTCAATATCTAGACCTTTTTTGGAGAAAATCGATAGAAAAATTAGCACCTATTTATAAAGATAAAATGGATATATCCGCTCTAGAAAAAAAACTGTCTTTATTAAGTTAACTGATTAAGTTTAATTTTTTTCATCGCCTTCCATAGGAGTTAGAAAATCTTCATATTGCTTTTGCAGTCTTTGCATTCCTCCAATCCATCTATCTCGATCGTTTGCTTTTCTTTGCATGTATTCTGTTACTTCTTGATGGGGGAGAACTAGAAAACGCTCTTCCTTTATTGCGTCTAATACATCATTTGCCACAACATCCGCTTCAAGCATTCCATCTACTCCTGCAACACCAGGGCCTTGTTCGGTCATAGCTGTTCTAACTGCCTGAGGGCATAGACAAGAAACTCCTATTCCTTTGTTACCATATGTAATTTTAATCCACTCAGCAAAGCTTACAGCCGCTGCTTTTGTTACAGCATAACCAGCAGCCCCTAATTGAGTTAAGAGCCCAGCAGCAGATGAGGTATTAACTAAATATCCCTCGCCCCTTTCTATCATCTGAGGCAAAACATGCTTAGCCGCATGAATATGAGACTGAACATTTACACCCCAAATATGATTCCAATCAGCAGTATCGGCTTCAAAAAAACCGGGTTTGCCACCGATGCCAGCATTAGAACAAAATATATCAATACCACCTGAGAGTTCATTAGCCTCGCTAATAACATTAATAATATCCTGCTCGTTTGAAACATCAGCAGCAACTGCGAGACCCCCAATAGTATCTGCAGTTTCCCTTGCTCCATCAATATTCATATCAACACATACTATTGATTTAGCCCCAGCCTCTTTAAATGCAATACATAGAGCCTTGCCGATTCCACTTGCAGCACCAGTTACAACAATTCTTTTATTTAAAATATCCATAATTTTATTTTATCTCATAATTGATAAATATATAGTCTCATAAATGCACAGCCCTCAATAAAATATATAATAATTTATGCAAAAAAAAATCGTTATTATTGGAGCAAGCGGCGCAATAGGCAAAGCTTTTGTAGATTTGTATTCAAAAATTGATACCGTTGAGCATGTATTCTCTTTTTCTAAAACACAAATAGACTTTAGCTCAAGCAAGGTAAAAAGCTTTTCCATAGATATAGAGGATGAGATTAGCGTAAAGAATGCAGCAGAGGTAATCGGCACCCAAAAAATTGACATAGTTATAGTCGCAACTGGAATTCTTCATAATAAAGATTTTGGTCCTGAAAAAAGTATTAAAGATTTAGATCCAGATAATTTTCTCAAAGTATTAAAAATTAATACCATTGGCCCAGCAATTATAGGAAAACATTTCCTCCCATTACTTACTAAAGATCAAAAAAGTGTTTTTGCTTTCTTGAGTGCAAGGGTCGGTAGCATCTCAGAGAATAAGCTAGGAGGCTGGTATTCTTATAGGGCTAGTAAAACAGCACTTAATCAGGTTATTAAAAACTTTAGCATAGAGGTTTGTAGAACAAATCCAAATGCAGTTATTCTAGGTCTTCAGCCTGGGACAGTGGAAAGTAATTTAAGTGAGCCTTTTAAAAAAAATGTCGCTAGAGAAAAGTTATTCACACCAGAATATAGCGCTGAAATGCTTGCCAAGGTAATTCTTAATTCCACTCAGAAAAACTCCGGAGACTTGTTGAGTTGGGACGGTGAGATTATTAATCCTTAAGAATTTTAAGCATAAAAAAACCCGGTATAAAACCGGGTTTTTATTTAACTATTAAAGTTACTAATTACGCATTAGATTCTTTAACTGCAACATGCCAGATAACTAAACCAAATAGAATCTTGTTAACAAAGTCAGCAAGGTTATATACGATGTTTAAGTTAGAAGCATATACGCCTTCGCCACCCATTAGGTAACCGGCAGCATATCCAGCTGGGTATATAGCCCAACCAACTACTATAATTAGCATCATAGTATTGTATGCAGACATAACAGCAGGACTTGCAGTACTTACAGCAGCTTTTCCTTCACCCAAGTATAGAGTGTGGATCATGTATAACCATGCAGCCATTGCAACAACAAATGCAGGTAATGCTCCCATAATTCCAGCTTCACCCATGTATCCAAATAAAAGCATTACTAGTGAACCACCAAGCAATTTCTTGAATAATGAACCTGCAACATTAGTACATGCAGCAAGAATTAAGTAGAACTCAACCATTAGTAATGGAACAGTTAACAACCAGTCAATATATCTAAATACTGTTGGCGTTTCACCAGTTTCAATCCAAACACCTCTCATATAGAGATAATGCCAAAAAGCTATACCGGTAACTAAACCAGAAACTGTAAGTGATGTTTTCCACTTAGCGCTAACTTGGTCTCTTTCAACAAAGAAGAAAACAGTAGCAGCAAGAAGAGCAGCAGTCACAAGCCAAAACGAAACACCTGTTAAGTCACTAGCCTGAAGGTCGCCACCACTAGCAGCAAATGAAGGAAGTGCAATAACACTACCTAGGATTAATAATAATTTCATACGTAACTCCTGTAACAGAAAAAGAAGCTAAATTGCCTCCCCCTTTTTAATATGAACCATTATATTACCCAATATTCATATATGTTTCAAACTTTTAATGAGAATGATTCTCGTCTTGAGAATATAGATTTTGTTAAAAATTAAGCATTTAGTGAATTTTTTTAAAATCTTGCGCTTAAAGAGACTCCAAACATTAAAGGAGGTCCCGCTACATAAGTTGGTAATCCAAGAACATCTCCACCAACGTTACCACCATCAATTAAAAACTCTTCATCCATTATATTTTTAAAGTAGATTGAGGTACTTACGTTCTCTGAAATGGCTACATTTACATTTAGGTTTAGTAAGCCATAACCTTCTTGATAGGTATCTAGATCATTACTTTCTTCAAAATAAACATCATCTTGGTAGGTATAAGCAAGAATATAGTTAGCCATGCCTCTATCTAATGAGATCCCAATAGAGTAGTTAGATTCAGGAGCAAGTCTCCAAGTATTTCCAGCATAGTCAAAATCCTTATCATCAATTGTATTTTGTCCAAGCTTCGCATTTTGATAGCCGTAAGAACCGAATATTTTGACTGAATCAAAAATTACATAATTTCCATAAAACTCATAACCATCTATTGTTGCTGTTTCCATTACTGAGTATGAAGTAAACCCAGTATTATAGTTAAGCTGCGCAACAGTATAATTTGAAAAGTCGTAGCTAAATATAGCTCCAGATAGGAATAACTTACTATCAACATAGTTAAACCCAAGATCCTGAGACTCTATTGTTTCAGCAGGGGTAACTCCTGTATAACTTACATAAGGACTTATCCTTCCTTCTGAAGAGGTGATATAAAAAGATAAGCTATCTGAATAGTTGTAAACACTTGATAGTTTTAACAAAGGCTCGCCTTCATCTTTATGTGAATTTTTTTGCTGAAGAACCGCATCCTGACATGTGCCTGTTACTAGAGGCCTATTACATTCTTTTGCATCAAAAACGACAGCTGTATCATTTGAAGAGTCTCTATAACCAACAGTAAAGCTAAGGTCATCAGTCAAGTGGTATGTAGCATCTACATAAAAAGATGATGAATCTTGTGATTCAGTTTGAACTTTAGGTTGAATATAGGGACTAACGTCAACTGGAAGGTTGTAAATTGATCCATCTGGAAGAGGTACTGGAATTGTATTGAAGGGATTATTCTGCAATGTAGAGGCAAAGAGAGATCTTAATTGTTGAATTGGGAAGTTATCTCCATAAACATTGCTAGAAGAAAATGCGCCTCTTCCACTTTGCAAAATCGATAGCAATCCATTGGCTGCAGCAAATTGCCCATCAAATGTTAGAAAAGCTAGCAGGTAGGGCTCAGCAAATTCAATGCCTAGGTAATCATACGTTTCTTTATCTGTCTTAGTGTAACCAACCATTAGATCTAACTTATCATTGCTAAATTGGTATTGGGCTTCAAAGCCAGAAAGATCGGCATTATTAGTTTTACCCGCTTCCATAATATTTAAATAAGAGCCGTCAGTATCAATAAAGCTAAAGGTATTTGACTGAGTATCAAAGAAACTCAACGAAGCAGAAGAGTTTTTATTAATAGAGTAATTTAAAAAATATTGCTGAGTTAGCATTTCTCTGTCAGTTTTAGAGTCTTGAGTATTTCTAAAATCAACTTCGCCATATGGTGATCTATCCTGATTTTCTGAGAAAATGTAAGCACTCTTATATCCAACACCTGGCAGTTTGTTATTTTCTTGGTTGATAACTACGTCTAAAATTAAATTATCAGTAATTTCATTTGTGTAGCTTAATCTTAATGCTGAGACATTACCTCTACCATTTACATTATCACCATCACCTATATTTTTTGTATATCCTTTTATATCACTATTAAAAGTAGATATTCTCAATGAAGATGATTCAGTTAAGGAGATATTATTAACACTTTGCAGATCTCTGCTATTGAAATTACCGAAGCCCATCGAAAGAGAGCCATAAGTAGAGCCTAGTTCAGCCTTATTTGTAACAACATTGAATGCTCCAGCCGCAGAATCAACTCCGAATGTAGATGGTTGTGGTCCTTTTAAGATTTCCACTCTAGTTAAGTCATACAAAGCAAAAGAGGACATAGTGGTTGATGACATTGTTAAACCATTCATAAATCTACCAATTCTACTAACTAAGAAACCTGAATCAGCACCAACTCCTCTTATTGAAAGACTTGGATTAATAACATCCTCTTCTTGAACGGTAAAATTTGGAACATAATAACTAAGCTGACCTAGCTCAGTAATTTTTTGATCTTCCATGAAGTCTTCATTATAAAGGTTCATAGTAGTTCCAATATCAAGGATATTTTTCTCTGTCTTTTCTGCAGTTACTATTACTTCCTCAACATTCTGCTGAGCTGAAAGCGCTACAGATATTGAAATACATGCTGCTAGTAGATAATTAGTTTTCATAAAATGGTTATAGTTGGGATTATGAAATTATAGACTTTATTAAAAGCATATAAAATTGTTTTTTTTAGTACATAAAGTTTTGCTTAATAATCAATGTTGAGTATGATTTAGATATGAGAGTAGGAATATACCCGGGATCTTTTGATCCTATTACATTTGGCCACATGGATATCATTGATCGTGGCTGTGGTTTGTTTGATAAAGTTATTGTTGCAATAGCTAAAAGTGAATCTAAAAATCCTTTATTCTCAGTTGAGGACAGGATCAACTTAGCTCAATCGATATATGCTGATAATGATAAAGTTGAAGTTTTAGGATTCCCAAGAAAGCTGACAGTCGATCTAGCAAGAGATCATAATGCGTGCGCCATCATAAGAGGTCTTAGAGCTGTTTCTGATTTTGAGTATGAATTTCAACTCGCAACCATGAACAGGTCTCTCGCTCCTGATATAGAGAGCATCTTTCTAACACCCAAAGAAAGTTTAATATATGTATCTTCTAGTCTAATAAAGGAGATATCTGGACTCAATGGAGATATTTCTAAATTTGTTCATCCGATAGTTGAACAAGCCCTTAAAGCCAAGCAAAGCGTTTAGCTCTGACAACTATCACAAAAAAAAGTTGCTCTTGTATTGATCACCACTTTTGTAATTAATGTTTTACATTTTTTGCATTCAAGCCCCTCTCTCCCATATACATTAAGCTCGAATTTAAAATAACCAGGACTCCCGTCTGCAGAATAAAAATCTTTTAGAGTCGTGCCTCCAACCTTAATTGCAGCATTTAAAATTTTCTTTGCAGATTTAGTAATTTTTTTACAATCCTCAATACTTAAATCAGATGAAATTCTATTAGGATTAATTTGAGCAAGATATAAACTTTCAGATGCATATATATTTCCAATTCCAACGACATTTTTTTGGTTCATTAATAAGCTTTTAATATTTATTTTAGATTTAGCAGTTATTTTATGAAGATCTATAGGGTTAAAATCTTTAGATAGCGGCTCCGGACCAAGATTTTTTATTAGCCTATGCTCATCTAGTTTGTCTGCTAGATGAATCGACCCAAACCTTCTAGGGTCGTTATAGACAATCTTCTCTTCATCAAAAATAAATTCAGCATGATCATGCTTTAAAAAAAAATTGTCATTATTTTTAGAAATTCTGAGGCTTCCAGACATTCCAAGATGAAGAATAATATTAATATTATCTAAATGAAATATGATGTATTTAGCTCTTCTGCTAATCTTATTAACGGGTTGATTTTTTGTTAATAACTCAAAGTTCTCAACAACTTTCCATCGCAGATTCCTATTATGAATTTTTGTACTTTTTAAAGTGGACTGGCTGAATTTATTAATAGCCCTAACGGTCGTTTCAACCTCTGGCAATTCTGGCATTTGCTAGTCTAGTAAGCTATTTATACTAAGGATTTCGCTTGGACTTATTGTTCCAGATGCTAATAAAAGCTTGAGATTAGAAAGTATGTAATCATACTTTGCATTAGAAAGATTTTTTTCAGCACTATAAAGATTTTTTTCAGCCTGAAGAAGATCAACTACATTTCTAGTTCCAACTTTATAGCCCACTTGAGTTGCTTCTAATGCACTAGTTGCTGACTTAACAGCCTGCGTTTGAGCGGTAACATTTGCCACTAAAGTTAAAACATTTGAATATTGAGATCTGACTTCTTGAATAACTTTTCTTTCTGTAAACAATGTATTTTCACTTGCTTGATCATATTTTAAATATGCTTGCTTTCTTTTTGAACTAACAGCACCACCTTGAAATAATGGCATGCTGAATTGGATTGCAAAATTTCTTCTGCCAGTCACTTCTGGTACAGGGATTCCCTGACCGTTAATACTAAAGCCTTCATAGTTATATTGGTTGGTCTCAGATTCAGACTCCGATCCAACTATATCAATTTTAGGCAAGTGATTCGAAGCAGCGCTCCTGGCACTATTTTTTGCTGCTTTTTTTCTTAAATAAGATGCTTTAAGTTGAAAATTATTTGTTAAAGCAAGTTCTACCCATTTCTCTTTAGAGACAGGAGATGGATTCGAAACCACAAGACTATCTCCAAGTTCGCTGAGACTAAAAATCTCTCTTCCAATAAGAGCATTAAGCGCCTCCCTTGAGGAGAATAAATTTCCTTCAATATTTATTCTTGATGCCTTGCTAAGATCAAAAGCCAGTTGAGCTTCTTGAACTCCAGTAATTGCAGATAAGCCAACTTCAAATCTTTGTTGTGCTTGATCTAACTGCTTCTTAATTGCTTTCTCTTCTGAAATAGCAGCATTTAAATTATCTATTGCTCTTAAGACACCAAAATATAACTCTGCAGTTCTAACTAGAAGGTTTTGTTGCTCGTAAGCAAAATCTGCTTCTGCTGCGTCAGTAAGAGATCGAGATTGTCTAAATTGAAACCATGTATCCAGCCTGAATAATGGCTGAGTAATTCTAGCTGAAGATGAAAAAGAGTTATATTGCTGTTGGAGTTGCTTGTCCTGATAATATTCATTCCAGTTAGTCGAGCCACTCAAAGTTAAGCTAGGCAATAAGGCTGCTCTTCCTTGAACTACAATTTCTTTATCGGCCAAATAAGAATATTCAGCAGCCCTATAAGTAGGATCGTTCTGAAGCGCCTCATTGTATATATCTAATAAATTTTCAGATGAAAGTGGGGCAATAAATAAAATAGAAAGTAGTATTTTTAAGTTTGTAGCTTTAGTCATAATCATATTTTAACCTATTTGTTGTAATGTTTGCAGTGTAAACATTAAATTAGTTCGATATATAATGCGTTAGTATATTTTTTTCTATATTTCTTAGAGTAGAATAAGGCTTAAAAGTTCACACGGTAATTGTTAATGAAAAAAGCTATAGAGTCTATTTCTAAAAGCTTTAATATTTTTAAGGCAG
>OJDX01000031.1_pt1 | contig 24072 bp, 23 predicted proteins | sample 1593101 | NCBI WGS metagenome assembly OJDX01 (sample SAMN05416719, study PRJEB24817) | seawater metagenome | isolation source: Sea water | place: Canada:Atlantic | collected 2013-07 | reverse complement strand
ACTAGATCGCTCGTCGGCAGCGTCAGATGTGTATAAGAGACAGACACAGGAATGTTTTTTTCAGGTTTAAAAATTATTTTACCTGAACCAAATACTATTAAAATTAATCATAAGAATTTAGAATATAAAAAAACAGCTATACTTGTCATTATTGCGCTTATTTATGGAGCAACCATACTTAAGGTTGGATATTTTTTAACTACGTCTTTATTTTTAGCCTTTTCTTATTATGCGTTAGGAGAGAGAAGGTGGTATTTAATCTTTGCTCTTTCTTTTCCTTTTGTAGGAGCTTTTATGTATCTACTTCACGGAGTACTTGAAATTTACCTAAGAGATCCATTCTTAAAAACAATTGGAGTTATGGGATGATTGAAGGAATTTTAATAGGATTAAAAACTGCTCTTACATTTCAAAACATTTTAATGGTTATGGTAGGGTGTTTTTTTGGAACAATAATAGGCATGCTGCCAGGTCTGGGACCGATGACCGCAATAGCATTAATGATACCTATTACATATGGCTTTGAACCAGCGACAGGATTAATTTTAATGGCAGGAGTTTACTATGGAGCTGTGTTTGGCGGATCTACTTCTTCAATATTATTAAATGCACCAGGTGTTCCAGGTACTGTTGCAACTTCATTTGACGGATATCCAATGGCTCAACAAGGAAAAGCGGGTAAAGCTTTAGCCATAGCTGCTTGGAGTTCATTTGCAGGAGGAACACTTGCTACCTTTTACTTATTATTTCTTGCCCCAAGCTTATCTAAAGTTAGCTTGTCTTTTAGATCTCCAGATTATTTTGCTTTGATGCTGTTAGGCCTAACTGCTATTGCAGCTTTTTCATCCAAAGGACAGTTTTTAAAAGCAATGATGATGGTCGTTCTAGGCCTAATGTTAGCATCGGTTGGACAAGATTCGCTGTCTGACATTACAAGATTTACCTTTAACAACATGAATTTAACTGACGGAATAAGTTTTGTTTTAGTTGTAATGGCCACCTTTGCAATGAGCGAGGCCTTAACTATTATTTTAAAAAGAAATGATCCATCAGCAATAGCAAAGCAAGTTTCGCTAACAGAGCTTGGTTCAATTAAAATAAATAAAGAAGAAAGAGCTCAAATGTTAAAAACCATTCCTCGTAACTCTATTATAGGTTTTGTAATAGGTGTTTTGCCAGGCGCCGGTGCCACCATTGCATCATTTTTAGCATATGGAATGGAGAGAAACTTTGTTAGCGATAAAGAAAAAGAAAAATTTGGCAAAGGAAGCGTTCATGGTTTGGCAGCTCCAGAGACAGCAAATAACGCAGCATGCTCGGGTGCCTTTGTTCCTTTGTTAACCTTGGGAATACCTGGAAGTGGAACTACGGCTGTAATGCTTGGAGCTCTTTTAGGTTTTGGAATTCAGCCAGGACCAAGATTGTATATTACCAACCCAGAAATTTTTTGGTCTGTAATAATGTCTATGTATATTGGAATGGTAATATTGCTTATTTTAAACTTGCCTTTAATTCCTTATATAGCAAGAATTCTTGCCGTTCCTAAAAATTTTTTAATACCTTTAATTTTATTTTTTTCAATTACAGGCATTTATGTCATGTCCTTTAATAATTTTGATATTTATTTAATGATTGGAATAGCAGTGATTGCAACTTTTATGCGATTATATGATTTTCCGATGCCGCCATTAATTTTAGCCTTTGTGCTCGGAGGTTTAATGGAAGAAAACTTGAGAAGATCTTTATTATTAAGTAATGGATCTTGGGAGTTTTTATGGGAGAGGCCGTTAACAGCAAGCATACTAATTGTAACTGTATTGATTGTAATTTGGCATATTTACAAAACTTTAAAAGCAAATCGTTTAAAGTCTGATTAATTCAGACCGCAAACTAGCTGACTGCATGAAACAACTGACTTTCTTAATTTATTTATTTTTATTTCAGCCAAATCTTGCCTTGAGCAAAACAATAAACGATAGTGTTAAATTCTAATTATGAAAAATAATCTAATATTTTTTTTTGCTCTTTTTTTTTCAGTATTTTTTTCATACTCTGTAAGCATGGCAAATGAAGAGGCGAAATATAACGTTGTTAAAAAACAAAATGGTTACGAAATAAGGTTGTATCAGGATAGGTTAATAGTTCAGGCTGTTATGGAAGAAGAGAGCGGAGCTTTTAGAAAACTTTTTAAATATATTAATGGAGCCAATAACACTTCTGAAAAGATAAAAATGACCATTCCAGTTACTCAAATGAATAAAAATAATACCAGTGTTATGCAATTTTATCTTCCTTCCAAATTTAGTAAAAAAACAGTTCCTAACCCGACCAATTCAGAGGTAACAATCGAAACGATTAAGGAGGGCTACTTTGCAGTAATTGAATACTCTGGATGGGCTTCTAAAAAAAATTTTACAAAACATAGCGACATTCTTCGTCAAAAACTTATCGAAGATAAAGTTTCAGTGAAAGGATTTGCTATTAAAGCAACTTACAATGCTCCTTTTACACCTCCACCTTTTCGTCGCAATGAGGTTATGTTTAGAATTGATTGGAAAAAATAAGTACAGCGATATGAAACAACTAATTTTTTTAATTTATCTATTCTTATTTCTACCAAATATTACGTTGAGTAAAATTACTAATGATAGTGTTGAAATTTATTTAGTAAATCAATTGGATGAGCCTAGAGGTTATTGTATCGATATAAGGGGCCATAAATTAAAAGCAAAAATTAACAAAGCACTTCAGGCTCACACTTGTTATTCTTACCAAGGAGAAATATCTGTAGACCAAGGCTTTGATTCTACTAAATTGACTAAAAATCAATTCTTCATGCCTTCATTTAATGTTTGCATGACAGCTTCATCCGTTATTCCGTCATCTAATCTGCAACTTGGAAAGTGTGATTATAGTAAACTTCAGAAATTTGAATGGAGCAATAAAGGCAAGATTCATCCGATCAGTAATAAAAAATTATGTCTTACTGTTAATCAAGGACAATCCAAGCAAGGTGGGGGTGGAACGCCAGTTCACCTAATGAGAAACCTATCGCTTGAACTTTGTACTAACTCACTCAAACCTTTTCAAATTTGGGGTATGCGAAGAGCATGAAGAGGCATTTATTGTTGAGCTATCTTTTAGTAATTTGAGTATTTTTTCTTATAAAATTTTTGTTAAAATTTTAGGTATCTGTTCCTTAAACTTAAAAAAACCTTTGGTCGAATATTGCCAGCAATGTTTGTCATAGTCTCTTGCTAGATAATAAATATTAAACTCTTTCTTAATCTCTTTTATAAAATCATTTTCATATCCAACAGCAAGATAAGGAAATATGATATTTTTAATGCTTTTTTCTTTTGTTATGGTTTGAAAATCATCTTTGTTTTGGATGACCGTTTGGGAGTTAAACCGTTCTTTAAGAACTGTTGTTAGATACTGATTAGATCTAATCTTAAAATCCAACACTTTTTGTGAATACTTTTCTTTTTTTAAAATGGAAGTGAAGTCTATAACTGCGTAATTGTTAAAGTTCATTTCTTTTTCTACAAGATGAAGAGAACAGTCTAGATTGTGAAAAACAAATAAAGAATTTTCACTATTGATCTCATCAAATAAGATGGGCTGAATGTCGTAACTTCTATCCTCATGCTTAGCTTGCGCTTGTTCATTTAAATTTAAATGCTCATACGTTTTAGAGGAGAATTTATTAATATTCCATTCTGCAGCTAGATAATGCTTACCCTTAGTATGAAGCCCCGCAACCCATCTCCAGCCTAGTGTGTTTGATGCTGGATCTCCATCTAGTAAATGTTTAAGAAAAAAATCCGCGCCAAGCTGCCAGGGCAATCCTAGTGTAAAAATCCAAATACTAGCAAACCACATACGTGCGTGATTATGTAAGTAGCCAAATTCCTTTAATTCTAAAACCCAATCGTTAAAGCATGATACTTTAGTATTTCCTTCTATGGCTTCTTTATAATTAGAGCTGGTCAATTCATTATGTAAATTCTTTAGGTCGTGGTTATAATCATCCCAGACCTGAGGTCTCATTTCTAGCCAGCCTTTCCAGTAAGTTCTCCAAAAAACTTCCTGAACAAATTTTTCAATTTTTTTAAAGGGAAGTTTACTGTAAGCAGACCGAATAGTTTCCTGCTCATCTATAATCCGGTGACTAATATATTGTGATAATAAGCTGGTATTGTTTCTGTTTACTGGGCCAGGATCAAAATTTCTCTCTGCTGCATATTTTCCTAAGTTATTATTAGAAAAATCTTCTAAACGGCTTAATGCCTCATCTCTAATGTTCATTGCTTAGTATCTCGTGGCAAGTTCGATGAAGAATAGAATGCAAATATACAAGATGATTAAAATCTTTATTGTATCCTCCTCCCAAAACCCCACACAAAGGGATTTTGTTTTTATAAAAATTGTTAATTACCATTTTTTCTCTTTTTTTAATTCCTTCTGTCGTAATATTTAATTTACCAAGCTTATCATCTTTATGGATATCTACGCCTGCTACATAAAACACAAAATCAAAATTCATTTTATTAACAACCTCTAAACTTTTTGATACAGTATTTAAATACTCCTCATCAGTGATGTCATCCGCCAGTTCTATATCTTGGTTGCTTTGTTGCTTCACTAGGGGATAGTTTTTTTTGGAATGAGCACTAAAAGTAAAGACTTGATCATTGTTTTCAAAAATTTTAGCAGTGCCATCACCTTGATGTACATCCAGATCATAGATTAGAATTTTTTTTACTGAATGTTTGTTTAACAAATTGTAAGCAGCAACAGCCACATCATTAAAGACACAGTAACCATTACCCGAATCGGAAAATGCATGATGAGATCCTCCCGCAGTATTGCAAGCTAACTTGTAACGCAAAGCTAATTCCGCAGACAAAACAGTTCCTCCAGTTGCCATATAAGATCTTCTTTTGACACTCGGGACCATTGGAAAGCCAAGTTTTCTTTCCTCTTCTTTGGACAAAGAGAGGTTATCAATTTTTTGAATATACTCTGGCTGGTGCGCTTTGGTTAGATCGAGATATTGAGCTGGTTCTGGAATATGCAAATTTTCTTTATTTAAAATGTTATCTTTTTTTAAAAGATCAAATAATGCACCAAACTTTTTTATGGGAAAGCGATGATCATCTCCAATTTGTGCTACATAATCAGGATGATTAACTATTGGAAGCATTTAATATTTTCTAACAAATAAAATTAATAGTTAACTTTTGCGAAAACATCAAAACTTAAGATAAATTATTTTACAGGAACAGTAAAGCTAGAGGGGTAAATTCTGTGTTTGTCAGTAATTGAATCGGTTATTCCAAGATCAAAAAAGAAAACGCTTGCTGCTAATTTTCCACCTTCTAAAGTGCTAGGTATACTTCCAAATCCTTTTTTTCCATTTTTAGATTCACAGTCATATCTTAATGAGTCGTCTGATCTTCTTATCATGACCGTTTCAGGAACATTGGCTGACCAATTTCCTCTTTTGTTTGAAAGTTTGCAATTTCCTTCACTTCCATCGCTAAAAGAAATTGAGACAGGAACATTGGCATCATTAACGATACTTGCACATGAACTTAGTGCAAAAATTGCAACAATGATTATTCCAAGTTTTTTCATATGATCAAGTATAAGGTAGTATTCATATTTTTGATACCTTTAAAAGGACCAGCATAATTTAAAATTTTTTGAATATGCAGCTAATTGACTCTTTCAAAAATATTAAACAATAATTCCGAAACATGCTTGGCATCTCTTTTGGAAAAATCAAATATTTGTTGCCTACAGCTAGTTCCATTGGCAATGACCACATCATCAGGACTATCATTAATTGTTGGTATCAAAGATAGGTTAGCCATTTTTTTAGAAATTTCATAATTTTTAGAGCTATATCCAAATGATCCTGCCATACCACAACAGCTACTATCAATGGGCTTATGCTTGATCTCTAGAGTTTTTAACAATTCCAACAAACCTTTAAAACGATCTTGAGATTTTTGATGACAATGACCATGAACTAAAACATTCTTATTATAAGCATGTGCGCTTACTTTATTTCCTTCTTTAATTTGTTCTAAAATAAATTCTTCAATCAAATAAAATTTATTCTTTAATTTATCTCTATTTTCAATTCCTTTAAGCGCCTTAAATTCATCATTAAAAGTAAGAAGACATGAGGGTTCAATTCCAACCACAGGCATTTCTGCATATCCATTATTATAGAGATAGTTAGTAACTCTATTCATTTCAAATTTTGCTTTATCCATCTGACCATATGAGATGTATGTTCTTCCACAACAAAGGGGCCTGGATAAATTGTTGTCATCAAAGCTTGGAATAATTGCTTGAAAGCCAAATTTGTTTAATACTTTGATAGCGTACATAATATTCTTAACTTCAAAATTAATATTAAATGTGTCCGCAAGTAAAATGACTTTCTTTTCAAATGTTGGCTGAGTTTTGTAAATTTCTTTTAAGGGGGTAATGCTTTGCACTTCTGGCATTTCTCTTTTGGTAGAAAAACCAAATGCCTCAATAACTTTATCTAAGATAGGAATGTTTTTTACTTTGTTAAAAATAGGAGCGGTTATTTTAATTAACCAGATAAGTCTTGGCATATCAGATATAATTCTGTCTTTGATACCCATGGTAAATTTTTTATAGTAATGAGATAAAAATTCACTTTTCATCTTTGCCATATCTACGCTCATCGGACATTCACGCTGACAGGCTTTGCAACTTACACAAAGTTCCATAGTCTCAAACATTTCTTTTGATGCAAACGATCCTTCTGGTAATTGATTGGATAGAGCTAATCGTAAAGTGTTAGCTCTTCCTCTAACCAAATCTTTTTCTTCCATCGTTACACGGTACGAAGGGCACATCACTCCTGAATCTAGCTTTCTACAAGCTCCATTATTATTACACATCTCCACTGCATCTGAGAGCTGACCCCAAGCAGACCAGTCGTAATGAGTAGAAATATTTTCTGCTTTATAGCCAGGTTTGTAGCGCATTAATGTTCGGTCATCTGATTTGAATGCTCGTACAATTTTTCCTGGATTTAAAAGGCCTTTTGGATCAAAGGTGTCTTTAATTTCTTCAAAAGCACCAACGATTTTTTTACCAAACATCATCTCATGAAACTCAGATCTTACAATCCCATCACCATGTTCACCTGAGTGAGAGCCTTTATATTCTTTCACCATAGTAAAAGCTTCTTGAGCAATAGCTTTCATATTTTTGATATCTTGTTCAGATTTTGCATTGAGGATAGGTCTTACATGAAGGGTTCCGACCGAAGCATGGGCATAAAATAATCCTTCGGTATTATATTTTCTAAACACATCTCTCAATCGTTCCGTATAGTCTGCTAAATTTTCTAATGTGACAGCACAATCTTCAATGAAGGCTACTCCTTTTTTGTCACCTTTCATGGACATTAAAATGTTTAATCCAGCTTTTCTTATTTCAAATACTGCCTTTTGATCATTTAGATTTTCATAAGCGGTAAAATCATTGTTTTGATTATCTAATTTTATTAACGACTCTAAATCTTTTAATTTTTTTCTTGCAACATCTAAATCATCATCAATAAACTCAACCATTAAAACGGCCTCAGGATTTCCTTTAATGTATTTTTTAATTTCTCCTGCATAAAGAGGGATGTCTTTTGCTAAGCTGATTAAGTTATGATCCAATAGTTCTACGGTAGTAGGTTTTAATTTTACGATTTCTTGAGTTAAGTTCATCGCTTCTCTGAAATTAGCAAAGTAACAAACTCCCAACACTTTTCTGGTAGGGATCTCCCATAATTTTAATTTAATTTTATTAAATAAAGATAAGGTTCCTTCAGATCCAACTAGTATGTTGGATGTATTAAAACCATTAGGATTAATAAGATCAATATTATATCCACCAACTCTTCTCTGAGTTACGGGAAAGTGCAAATCAATTTCTTCCTTGGTGTTATCTTTAACATCTAAAAATTTTTTAATAATTTCATATTTTCTATTTCTTTCATTGGTTACTTCTAAGTAATTTTTATCGATGTCATCAAAGGTATGGATCGTTCCGTCATCTAAGATTGCCTCAACAGCTAAAACATTATTTACCATGTTGCCATAATGAAGAGACCTAGACCCACAGCTATTATTTGCAGTCATTCCGCCAATGGTAGCTCTGCTACTAGTCGAGACGTCGATGGGATACCAAAGACCATAAGGCTTTAAGTAGGCATTCAATTGATCCAGAACAATTCCAGGTTCTACCCAAACTGTTTTTTCTTCCTTATTAAAATCTAAAATTTTGTTTTGATGCCTTGAGTAATCTAGGACAATGGATTCACCTACCGTTTGACCTGATTGAGAACTTCCACCACCTCTTGCAAGCAAAGATATCCCTTGTTTTTGGGAATACTCCATGATTCTAAGAACATCATTCTTGTCTTTGGGTAAAACAGCGCCCAAGGGCTTGATTTGATAAAGAGAAGCATCGGTGCTGTACCGTCCTCTAGAAAAGTCATCAAACAATACTTTGCCTTTTACCTGACCTTGAATTTCTTTTGCGATTTTTTCTATTTGATTTTGATTCATAGTTAATATCTTAGACTAGTAGCATTATTTTTTGCTTTGATAAATTAAAGTCCCGAACTTTTTCATCGCACTTGGAGATAAGGTTAGTCCTAATCCAGGCTCTTTATTCAATGTTAGCCATCCATTCTTAATTTCAGGTGGATTAGAAAACAGTTCTGCTTGAAGAGGATCTCTTTCAGGATCTGGAAAAGATTCGACAATTCTTCCAGCAGGAGAGGAGGCTACTAATTGCGCATGAATATAACAGTCATGATGAGGAGCTACATCTACATGGTTTAATTCACAAAGCGCTGTTAATTTTTTTCCATGGGTAAAACCACCAAACATTGTCACATCAAATTGTAAAATTTGGATAGCACCTTCTTCAATAAAAGAACGACAACCAAAGCTAGTGATTTCACTTTCTCCTCCTGAGATAGGTATGGATGTTTGTTTAGCTAGTAAAGTAGTTTGCCTTCTATCATCTGCCCATCTTACAGGCTCCTCTAACCAAGTAGGCTTTAACGGCTCTAACAGTTTGCAAGCTTGAATAGCTGTTTTTAAATCCCATGCACGATTGACATCAATCATAAGATCTTTATCTGGGCCAATAACATCTCTAATAATTTGCATTCTTTTTATATCCTCTTCCAAAGACAATCCTCCTACCTTACCCTTAAATCCTTGATGACCCTCTGCAACTAATTTTTGAATCTCATCTTTTAATTGGACATTGTCTTTTCCATCTTGGTAGTAGGCACAAGTAACATAACAAGGTACTTTATCTCTAAAGCCACCAAAAATTTGATACAGGGGAAGACCTGCTTTTTTTCCAATAATATCCCAACACGCAATATCCACTGCAGAAGAGATTCTAATTAAAGCTTCTCTACTCCACTTTTTTTCATTAGAAATTCTTGTGTCAGTTAAATTAAAAAGTTTATTATAAATTTCTTCAGGCTGATATGGATTCATGCCCATGATTTGATCCGCAAGACCATTAGTAAATGGTTTTATAATAGGAGTAATATCTGTGTAGCTAGTAGCCATACCGAATCCTTCAACTCCATCTTTTGTTTTTATTTTAATTAAAAGTTCATTAGCATTAGGAACAATGAAGTGACTGACCCAAAAAGGTTTCTTTTGCTCAGGGCCTTGCAGCTTGTAGATTTCAATATGATCAATTAAATCCATAATTTTATTTATTATATTTCGATTTGATTAATTATTCAAAACATCATATATACGCGTATGGCAAAATCAAATTCTTTCAAAGCGGGCAGACATTTTTTACAAATTCCAGGACCTACTAATTTACCTGACCGTGTTCTTCGAGCTATGGATAGGGCTATCATTGATCATAGAGGACCAGAATTCTCAGAAATAGCAAAAAGAGTTTTAGATAGAGTTAAGCAAGTTTTCAAAACAAAAAACCCGGTAATTATGTATCCAGGATCTGGAACAGGCGCTTGGGAAGCAGCGATTGTAAACACGCTAAATCCTGGCGATAGAGTGTTAATGTTTGAAACAGGACAATTTTCATCTTTATGGTGGGAAATTGCAGAAAAATTTAAATTAGATGTAGATTTTGTTCCAGGCGACTGGAGAACAGGTGTTGATCCAAAAGTTGTTGCTCAAAAACTAGGGGACGATAAAGATCATAAAATTAAAGCAGTATTTGTAGTGCACAATGAAACATCAACTGGTGTAGCAAGTAAAATTGGTGAAATTAGAAAAGCTATTGATAGTGTTAATCATCCAGCTTTATATATGGTGGATACTATTTCTTCCCTTGCCTCTATTGATTATAAGCATGATGAATGGAAAGTAGATGTAACAGTAGGTGGATCCCAAAAAGGGTTGCTATTACCGCCTGGACTTTCTTTTAATGCATTAAGTCCAAAAGCTCTTGAGGCGCATAAGCAAGCAACCATGCCAAAACATTATTGGGATTGGTTACCGATGATAGAAAATAATAAAAATGGATTCTTTCCTTTTACTCCTGCAACTAATTTGGTTTACGGATTAGATGAAGCAATTAACATGTTACTTGAAGAGGGTTTGGAGAATGTTTTTGCAAGACATACAAGACACGCTGAAGCTACAAGAATTGCTGTGAGGGCATGGGGTTTAGAAATCTTATGTAAGAATGAAGATGAATATTCTAACTCGTTAACAGCTGTACTTTTACCAGATGGACATGATGCAGATAACTTTAGAAAAATTGTTCTAGAAGAATTTGATATGTCTCTTGGAATGGGATTAAATAAAGTTAAAGGAAAAGTTTTCAGAATTGGTCACTTAGGTGACTTTAACGACCTAATGTTAGCAGGAACTCTTTCTGGTGTAGAGATGGGTTTAAAGAAAGCTGGAATTCCATATAAAGCAGGTGGAATCATGGCTGCATTAGATTTTTTAGCTAAATAAAATAAATTTACTCACATTTTCCCTTTAAAATAAAAGTTTAAAGACTCGCTTCTTTTCAAGTTTTTTATTAAGTTGTTTTCTTTAATAACTAATAAGGGGAGAATATAATGAAAAATTTAAGCAAACTAATCGCTTTAATTACTTCAGTTATTTTTATTTCTTCAGCTGCGCATTCAGTAGAGTTAAAGTTTGGTCACGTAGGAAAACCAGGTTCTTTATTTACTGCATCAGTTGAGAATTTTGCAAAAATAGCTAACAAGAAATTAGGTAGCAAAGGCAAGATAACTGTCTTTGGATCTTCACAACTTGGAAAAGATAAACAAGGAATGCAAAAACTTAAACTGGGAACAGTTGACATGTGGTTGCCTTCTTCAGTAATGGCTTCTATTCATGATGAGTTCGGTGTATTTGATATGCCTTTCATCATTAAAGATAGAAAGCATATGGCAAAAGTAGAGAAAAATGTTTTGCCTGGTATCTTTAAAAACCTAGAAGCAAAGACTGGTTATAAAATTATCGGTGTTTGGGAAAATGGTTTTAGACACATTACTAACAATGTAAGAGCAATCAACGTTCCTAGCGATCTAAAAGGAATTAAGTTGAGAACTCCTAAGTCTAAGTGGAGAGTAAAAATGTTCCAATCGTACGGAGCAAACCCTACTCCAATGTCTTTTTCTGAAGTGTTTACAGCATTACAAACTGGAACTATGGATGGACAAGAAAATCCTTATGCACAAATTACTAGTGCTAAATTTCAGGAAGTTCAAAAATATCTTTCAATCACAGGTCACGTATACACACCAGCGTACGTAGCAGTTCACAAAAACAGCTACAACAAGCTACCTGCGGATGTAAGAAAGATTTTAGAATCTGCTGCAAAAGAAAACCAAAAGTTCGTTTATAAAACGGCTGCTTCATATGAAAAGTCTATGTTAGGCATTATCAAAAAAGCTGGCGTAAAAGTAAACACTGCAAACAAAGATGCATTTATTAAAGGTAGTAAAGGTATCTATGAAGAGTTTACAAAAGACGTTCCTTCTGGTGGAGCTTTAATTAAAGCAGTTTCATCTTTAGCAAAATAAATTAATTATAAATTTTGGCCCTTAAGTAATTAAGGGCCAATTTTTTTCAAATTTAAAACTTTTAAAAAATACAAAACTACTCTACAAATCTTAAAAAAATTTATTTAAAAAAAATGTTCTCCTCTAATTTTAAAAATTCATATGATACATTTCTTCAATATGTAATGTTTGTCATGATGATAGCCATGGCTGTTACGGTCGTTGTTGGCGTCATTTTTCGCTGGTCTGGCCACGCTTTAGTTTGGTATGATGAGGTGGCATCGGTACAACTTGCTTGGCTTACATATTATGGATCTGCTTATGCGGCTTTAAAAGGCGCTCATATTGGAGTTCCTAATATAATTAAATCATTTCCTTTAGGTCTTAGAAAAATTTTATGGGTTGTTTCCAAGATTATTATTTACGGGTTTTTCATCTTATTAGCTTATTACGGCTTTAAAGTATTAACGCTCATTCGAGGAGAAACCTTGGTAACTTTAGAGTGGGTTCCGCAAATACTTGTGCAATCGGTAATTCCAATCGGTTCTTTGCTTTTTATGCTCTCGGAAACTTTGAGATTAAGAGAAGATTACGAAGATGTAATGTCTGGCAAAAAAAGAGACCCGGAAGCAATTATTGTAGAGGAGCAAAACTAATATGGTTGTTTTGGTTATGTTTCTAGTTCTCTTAACGTTATTAGCAATTAACGTTCCTATTGCCATAGCCCTTGCGGTTACTACTATCATTGCCATGGTCTCGGCCAATGGAACTAATTTTTTAATTGATGCAGCCATTGTTATGTTTGATGGGTCTATGAATTTCCCATTAATTGCTATTCCTTTATTTATTTTGGCAGGTGCAATTATGAATACCTCAGGAATTTCTAGACGTTTAATTAATTTTGCTTCTGCTTTAGTTGGGTTTGTCAGAGGTGGATTGAGCATGGTTAATATTGCAACTTCGATGTTTTTTGCTGAAATTTCTGGTTCTGCAGTTGCTGACGTTGCTGCACTTGGATCTATTTTAATTCCTGCTATGAAGAAAAAGGGTTACACAGGAGCATTTGCGGCTGCTGTTACATCCTCATCCGCTTCATTAGCGGTTATTATACCGCCTTCGATTCCAATGATTTTGTATGCTGTAATGGCACAAACATCCGTAGTTCAATTATTTGTCGCTGGTATAATTCCAGGTATCATTGGTGGTTTTGGATTAATGTTTGTTTCTTATATTTATGCAATAAGAAAAAAACTTCCAATTGAGGAGACTTTTAATTTATCAAATTTAAGGAGAACTGGAAAAGAAGCATCTTTGGCATTTGTGCTTCCTGTAATTATATTGGGAGGTATTTTTGGAGGCTTTGTTACTGCAACAGAAGGAGCCGGTTTAGCGGTTGTTGCTGCTTGTATAATTGGAGCAGTTTATAGAGAGCTCAATTTCAAGCAATTTTTTGATGCAACAATTGAGGGAGCCTCATCAACAGCAATTGTGATGTTATTGGTTGCAGCATCTGTTTTAATTGGAGAGTTTTTAACTATTGAACAAGTGCCTCAAACAGTAGCAACTTCCATTACAGGATTTACAGACAATAAATTTGTTATTTTGGCAATTTTAAATGTTTTCTTATTAATTATTGGACTTTTTCTTCACTCAGCAGCAGCTATTATTGTAGTTGTTCCTATTGTTATGCCTTTAGTCGCTACAGCTGGAATTGATCCAGTTCATTTTGGAATTATTGTAACATTAAACTTAGCCATAGGTCAGCAAACTCCACCTGTAGCCAGCGTGTTAGTTACCGCCTGCTCAGTAGCAAAAGCAGACATTTGGGAAGTTTCTAAAATTAACGTTATGTTTGTTGCTGTATTATTTGCTGTATTGCTTTTAGTGACCTACGTTCCATTTGTCCCGATGGGATTAGTAGAACATTTTTATAGGTAGTCATGACTGACTTAGTTCAGACGAAACAAATAAACGAATACATTCTTGAAGTTTCATTAAATAGACCTGAAAAGCTAAACGCATTAACCAAGCCTATGTGGAAAAAGCTTGGCTCTATCTTTAGAGACCTAGCAAAGAAAAAAAATAAAGATATTCGATGTGTGGTGATTAGAGGAAAGGGTGGAAAGTCTTTTTCTCCAGGAAATGATATTGGCGAGTTTGCAAAAACTAGATCGAACAGCAAACTTGCAAAAGAGTATGGTAAGCACTTACATGGAACTTTGGCCGCTATACAAGAGTGTCCCATTCCGACAGTTGCTTTGATCGAAGGAATTTGTGTGGGTGGTGGTTTTGAAATTGCAGCCTGCTGTGACCTGAGAATTTGTGGAACCTCTTCTCGTTTTGGTGTTCCTATTAAACGATTAGGACTGACGATGGCTCCAAGAGAAATTCAAGCACTTCTTCAACTGGTAGGAAGATCCGTTACCATGGAGATATTGTTAGAAGGTAAAATCTTTAATTCTAATGAAGCTTACGAAAAAGGAATGGTCAACAGGGTCATGCCAGATCAAGATGTAGAAAAAGAAGCTTACGCAACAGCAGAAAGAATTTGTGATGGTGCACCTATGGTTGCTAGATGGCACAAGGCTTTCGCTGAGGAATTGTTATACAAAGGAAAAATATCTAATAAGCTAAATGATCTTGGTTATAAATGTTATGACACCAAAGATTTTCAAATTGGTTACAAGTCCTTCTTAACCAAAACTAAACCCAAATTTAAAAATAAATAAAATGCCAGGCCCAATACATGGAGTGAAAGTATTGGAACTTGCACAAATTATGGCAGGTCCAACTTGCGGATTGATGCTAGCTGATCTTGGTGCGGAGGTTATTAAAATAGAAAAAATTCCAGGAGGAGATGATACGAGAAGATTTTTACCTCCCGATGTAAATGGAGAAGCCGCAGCGTTTATGATGATGAATCGTAACAAAAGAGGCATGGCTTTAGATTTAAAAACAAAAGAAGGAGTTGAAGTTTTTAAACGACTGGTCAAACAAGCAGATGTAGTCGTTGAAAATTTTAGAAAAGGAACGTTAGAAAAATTGGGAGTAGGGTACGAGGAATTAAAAAAAATAAATCCAAAAATTATACTTTGTGAAATATCAGGCTATGGAAGAACAGGACCTTACGCAGATAAAGGTGGCTTTGATTTAATTGCTCAAGGTATGAGTGGTTTAATGAGTATTACTGGGGAAAGCAAAGGAAAGCCTCCCATGAAAGTGGGTGCTCCGGTTACAGATATTACAGCAGGAATTTTAGCAGCCACAGGAGTGTTGGCCGCATTGGTTTCAAGAGCGACTACAGGAGTAGGACAACGAGTAGATACCTCTTTATATGAAGCGGGAATTGTTCATACGTACTGGCAATCTGCTATTGCTTCAGCTACAGGAGTAGCGCCAGGACCATTAGGATCTGCACATCCTTTGACTGCTCCGTACCAAGCTTTTCAAACTAAAGATAAATGGATTACGGTAGGAGCTTCCAATCAAAACACATGGTTAAAACTGATTGATGCATTAGAAGTAAAAGAACTTCAAGAGAATGAAAAGTTTAATAGCAATGCCAATAGAATGCAAAATGTTACAGAGTTAACGGAATTATTAAAAAAAGAACTAGAAAAAAAAACATCCGCAGAATGGCTAAAGTTGTTTGATGAAAAGGGCTTACCTTGTGGACCGATTAATACTGTCACAGAAATGTTTGAAGATCCTCAAACAATTGAAAGAAAGATGATTGTGGATGTTAAAAATAAAAAAGCAGGATCCTTTAAGGCAATTGGAATGCCTATTAAATTTTCAGAGACGAAAGTAGAAGATACTAAAGAGTCTCCAACGTTTGGTCAGCACACCAAGCAAATATTGCTAGACCACGGTTTTAAAAGTGAAGAGATAGATTCTTTGATGAAACAAGGGGTTGTCAGTTAATATCTTTTATCTGATTTTCCTTTAGACAGTTTGACGGGGTATTTTTTAATATTTTTGATCATTTTTTTATGAAAACTTTTTTCAATATCAATGTTCATTTTTTGAGAAATTCTTACTAGATAGAAAAAGATATCAGCAATCTCATCTGCTACTTTTTCCTTATCTACTTTTTTCAAATCACTTTCTTTTAGCCACTGAAAAATTTCGACTAACTCAGAAGCTTCAACGGATAAAGCCATAGATAAGTTTTTGGGAGAGTGAAATTGTTCCCAATCTCTAGCTTTCACGAAGCTTTTAATTTTTTGATTAATTTTCTTTAAATCCATAATAAAATAGTTATTTATTTTAACTTAGATGTTTAAAATACATAAAAAATTCGAGAAGACCACTCATTACATTACTGATCTAAAATTGTGCCAAGTAAGACTTCAAGATAATAGAAAATTTCCCTGGATTATGTTGATACCCAAAAGAAAAGGGGTAGGGCAGATTTTAGATTTAAATAGAAAAGATCAAATTCAATTGATGGATGAAATTCAATATTGTAGCAAGATTATGAAAAAGAATTTCAAATGTGCCAATCTAAATGTAGAAAAAGTTGGTAACATCGTACCTCAATTACACATTCACATTGTGCCAAGACATAAAAAAGATCCTACCTGGCCTTTGTCGATTTGGGTTATTAAAGGGAAACCTTATACCAAAGTAGCCCTAGCTAGCATGCTAGATAAGTTAAAAAAAATTATCTAAATGCTTAGTTATAGGCACGGCTTTCATGCTGGAAACTTTGCAGATGTGTTTAAGCATTTTCTTCTGACCTATCTTTTAAAACAACTAAAACAGAATAAGCCCTTTTCTTTTATTGATCCTTTTGCAGCAGCAGGAAAATATTCATTAAAAGATCCGTTTATGGAAAAAAATAAAGAATATTTAAATGGAATTTCTAAAGTGCTGTCTTCTAAAATTAACGACCCTTTCATTCAGGATTATTTAGACCTCGTGAGTCAAACGAACCCAAATAAGCATGGAAATAAGCTATCCATTTATCCAGGATCGTGTTTTTTGTCCCTTTTGGCATTGGATAGTGAAGATAAAATTTATCTATCAGAACTGCACAATAATGAATTTGAGATTTTAAAGAACAATTTTGGTCAAGATAAAAGAGTAACCATTGAAAAGAAAGATGCCTACGCTTCTCTAGATCAAATGATTACTTCTTATAAAGGAACTAGATTAGTTCTAATTGATCCTTCTTATGAAGTTAAAAATGAATATGAAAAAGTAGCCAAATTAATTAGACATAATTCTAAACAGTTTCCGAATGTCTGTTATATGGTTTGGTATCCAGTGTTAGAATCGGAGAAGACAGATCGTTTTGTTAATCAACTTTTGGATGCAAAGATTAACAACACCACTCATATTCATATTGAATTGAATAATTCTTTCTTACGTATGCAGGGCACAGGTTTTTTTATTATTAATGCTCCAATCAACATGAAAAGAGATGTTTCAAATGGACTTGATATTTTGTTAGAAATTCTTAAAGATCCCATTCAAGCAGCCAAAATAAATTATAATGTTTTTTAAACGATTGTTTTCTAGCAGCAATTTAGAACTTCAAGTGAATGATGGCGGTAGAGCTGCGGCAGGATACAAAGGAAAAGCAGGGGATTGTGTGGTTAGATCCATTGCGATTGCAACCGGCATTGCTTACTCCGAAGTGTATGAGGATTTGTATAAAGAAAATGAAGAGTTTCGAAATACTTCCAGAACTAAACTTGCCAAAAGCTTAAAACAAAAAAATGATAGCCCTAGATCGGGAACACATAGAGTAGTATTAAAAAAATATTTACAAAAATTGGGTTGGAACTGGACCCCCACCATGTTTATAGGCCAGGGTTGTAAAGTTCATTTAAAAAAAGAAGAGTTACCCATGGGAACTTTGATTGTTTCTTGCTCAAAGCATATTACTGTTGTGAAAGATGGAGTGCTTCATGACACTTATGACTGCTCTAGAAATGGAACTCGTTGTGTTTATGGATACTGGACGAAAGGGTATTAAATTTTTTGGTCGTATTCACCAATTTTGCCGGTCTTTTGTAATAGATCATCGATAAAATCAAAAATCTTTTTCTTTCTCTCATCCGAAGTTGGGCTCTCCGTTACCACCACTAAAGAAGGCTTGTTTGATGATGCTCTAATAAGCCCCCAAGAACCATCTTCTAGTGAAAATCTGACACCATTAACCGTCAATACATTAGTGATAGCTTGACCATCTATCTTGGTAGTTTTTTTTAATTCCTCTACTTGTTTTACCAAGTCTTCAACTACTTTATATTTTTCTTCATCTTTGCAAAAAGGTGCCATGGTTGGAGTTTGATATGTTTTTGGCAATTCATTAATAAGATCATTCATCTTTTTATCTTGATGATCCAGTAAGTGACAAACTTGAATAGCAGAATTAATTCCATCATCATAACCAAAACCTAACGGCTGATTAAAAAAGAAGTGACCACTTTTTTCAAATCCCGCTAATGCTTTTTCTTTATTCACTTTTCTTTTAATATGAGAGTGCCCAGTTTTCCAATAAATCGTTTCACAATTATGTTCTTGTAACACTTTATCATGGGCAAATAATCCTGTTGACTTAACATCGACTATAAATTTTGATCCTTTATGTTTGGGAGCGAGGTTTCTTGCAATCAGAAGCCCAATTTTATCTGAGAATATCTCTTCACCTAAATTATCAATAACACCTACACGGTCTCCATCGCCATCAAAACCAAATCCTACGTCTGCATTATTTTCTTTCACCGCTTTTGCTATCGCATGCAGCATTTCTAAATCTTCTGGATTAGGATTGTATTTCGGAAAAGTAAAATCTAAATTACAATCCAGTTCTACTACTTCACAACCAATACCTCGTAAAATATCGGGTGCAAATATTCCTGCAGTTCCATTTCCACAAGCAACTACTGCTTTAATCTTTTTTTTAATCTTATTTTTAGAAACTAAATCGTTGGTATAAATTTCTTTAAACCCTTTTATTTCTTTGTAGCTTCCTTGATCTAATTTAAATTTTTGATTTAGAACAATATCTTTTAATTCTGCCATCTCTTCTGGCGCGTGAGTTAATGCTTTTTCAATTCCCATTTTAACACCAGTCCAACCATTTTCATTATGACTTGCAGTAACCATCGCAACTGCGTCTGCATCTAATTCAAACTGTGCAAAATAAACCATAGGGGAGAGTGAGAGACCCACATCTTCCACAGCGCATCCTGCTTGCATCAATCCTTCAATAAGAGATTTTTTAATGTCCTCACTGTACGATCGGTAGTCATGTCCAACGACCACTCTTGGATTTTTTTTGGTTCGACTTACAATTTGAGTTCCAAGACCCATACCCAGGTGTTTGATTCCCTCTAAATTGATGTCATCTGGATAAAGCCATCTAGCATCGTATTCTCGAAAGCCATTTTGATTCACAATAAGGTTGAAATTGTTCATAAGATAATTTTCAATGTTTATAGTAATTTATTTAAGTAGGGTAATTTTCTTGTAGATTTTTTACTTTGTTCATTATATGTTCTCTTGATCAGCTATAACTAATGGTATATCAGTGATTTATAACCACAACATGTAGTTGTTTTTAATTAAAACGTAATAATTGGGAGATTATGCAAGAAAATTTAGCTCTGGCAATACAAAATGCTGTTGAAAACGATACTTCAAACATCATTAAGAAGTCAAATGAGAACCTTCAAGATCTAAAAAGACCTGATTTATTCTCGTTATCCAATGATACAGAACTTTTTCAAAATGAAAAAGGAATCACCATTCGAATCGATAGAAGTAGAGATTCGAAATTAACAGATTTCGGTAAAGCTACCTTAGTAGATAGATATTTAAACGAAGGAGAATCGTACCAAGATTTATTTGCAAGAGTGGCAAGTACCTATGCGGACGATAATCTTCATGGACAAAGAATTTATAATTACATGAGTAACTTATGGTTTATGCCATCTACTCCTGTTCTTTCTAATGCTGGAACAGAAAGAGGTCTTCCTATTTCTTGTTTCTTAAACGAAGCATCTGATTCATTAAATGGAATCGTAGATCTTTGGAGCGAGAATGTATGGCTTGCTGCTAAAGGTGGTGGAATTGGAAGTTACTGGGGAAACCTACGTTCGATTGGCGAACAAGTTGGAAGAGTAGGAAAAACTTCTGGCATCATGCCTTTCATTAAGGTGATGGACTCTTTAACTCTTGCAATTAGTCAAGGATCATTAAGAAGAGGATCTGCTGCTTGTTATTTACCTATTGATCATCCTGAGATCGAAGAATTTATTGAAATGAGAAGACCAACCGGTGGAGATCCAAACCGTAGAGCTTTAAATTTACATCATGGAGTTTTAGTGACTGATGCTTTCATGAGAGCAGTGGAGCTTGATGAGCAGTGGCCTTTAAAAAGTCCCCACGACGGAACAGTTCAGTCTTCTATGTCTGCAAGAAATTTATGGATTAGACTTCTTACTGCAAGAGTAGAAACGGGAGAGCCTTACATTGTGTTTATCGACACGGTGAATAGAATGATCCCACAACATCATAAGCTTGCAGGTCTTACTGTAAAAACTTCAAACTTATGTAGTGAAATTACTCTTCCTACAGGAATTGATAAATCGGGTAGAGATAGAACAGCGGTTTGTTGTTTATCTTCTTTGAATCTAGAAACTTATGACGAGTGGAAAGATGAAAAAATCATGCTCGAAGATATCATGAAATTTTTAGACAATGTGTTGACTGATTTTATTACAAGAGCTCCAGAATCGTTCTCTGATGCAACGTATGCAGCAATGAGAGAACGAAGTGTGGGTCTTGGTGTGATGGGTTTTCATTCCTTCTTGCAAAAAAATTCTATTCCGATTGAATCGGTAATGGCAAAAGTTTGGAACAACAAAATGTTCAAACAAATTGACAAGGAAGTGAATGCTGCTTCTGTAAAACTTGCAGAAGAAAGAGGGCCTTGTCCTGACGCGGCGGACTATGGAATTATGGAGCGTTTTTCTAATAAAACGGCCATAGCACCAACCGCTTCCATTTCTATTATCTGTGGTGGAGCATCACCTGGAATTGAGCCAGTAGCTGCAAACAGTTATACCCACAAAACTCTTTCTGGATCATTCAACGTACGAAACAAGTATTTAAAACAAATTCTTGCAAAGTATGAGAAAGATACAGATGAAGTGTGGTCTTCTATTACAACTAACCAAGGTTCTATTTCACATCTAAATTTCTTATCTGATTTAGAAAAAGATGTGTTTAAAACTGCTTTTGAAATTGATCAACGTTGGTTGATCGATCACTCAGCAGACAGAACTCCTTATGTATCTCAAGCACAATCATTAAATGTGTTTTTGCCAGCAGATGTTCATAAGAAAGATCTTCACCAAATCCATTTTCAAGCTTGGAAAAAGGGTTTGAAAAGCATGTATTATTGTAGATCTAAATCTATTCAACGTGCAGAAGTAATCAACCAAACCGTGGCAAATGCCGCTAAAAATCAACCAGCAGAAGCCTCTAATGGCGAAGCAGCAAATTATGAGGAGTGTTTATCATGTCAGTAGCCCCAAAAGTACCAGAAGTTCAAGCAAAAACAATCATCGGAGCAAATTATTGCGAAGAAGAAGGATTGTTAAAAGAAAAGATTGTTTACAAACCATTTAGATATCCTTGGTGTTACGATGCATGGTTAACTCAACAAAGAATTCACTGGTTGCCAGAAGAAGTTCCTTTAGCAGAAGATGTTAGGGATTGGCAAAAAAAATTATTACCACATGAAAAAAATCTTCTTACTCAAATTTTCAGATTTTTTACCCAAGCCGATGTGGAAGTAAATAACTGTTACTTAAGACACTACACAACTGTATTTAAACCAACAGAAGTTCTAATGATGATGACGGCATTTGCTTCTATGGAAACAGTTCACGTTGCTGCGTACTCTCACTTACTTGATACGATCGGAATGCCAGAGACAGAATATTCTGCATTCTTAAAGTACAAAGAAATGAAAGATAAGTATGACTACATGCAAAACTTTAACATGGGTGATAAAAGAGAAATCGCTAAAACAGTTGCTGTATTCAGTGCATTTACTGAAGGACTTCAGTTGTTTGCTAGTTTTGCAATCCTACTTAACTTCCCAAGATTTAACAAAATGAAGGGAATGGGCCAAATTGTTACTTGGTCAGTTAGAGATGAGACACTTCATTGTAATTCTATGATCAAAATCTTCAATACATTCTGTGATGAAAATCCTGGATTGTTGGATGACAGCTTGAAAAAAGAAATCTATGATGCATGCTCCACTATCATCGAGCACGAAGATGCTTTTATCGACCTTGCCTTTGAGATGGGTGATATTGAAGGTCTTAAAGCTTCAGAGGTAAAAACATACATTAGATGGATTGCTAACCGAAGATTAGCACAACTTAGATTGAATGATCTTTATGAAGTAAAGGAAAATCCACTAACTTGGTTAGACGATATGTTGAATGGAGTAGAACACATGAACTTCTTTGAAGGTAGAGCTACAGAATACTCTAAAGCTTCTACTAAAGGTTCTTGGGTTGAGGCATTCGACTTTACCAAGTAATTTTTTTTGATCACATATAAGAATTATTGGAGAAAAACTGGACTTAAAAAACCATTTGGAGATTTTGTTTTAAACCACATCGGTCAATTTGAAGTCCAGAATTTTCTAGAAGTAGGAGTTTTTTGCGGAGTGACCGCTAGAAATGTTTGTGAGCTTTTAAATAAAAAAAATAATGGAAGCTTTAAATATTTTGGAATTGATTTGTTTGGCTCTGAAAAAAAAAGCCATGATGATGAAATCGAACCTAATTTTTTAGAAAGTCAAAAATTTTCCAATCCGTTAAAAAATATTTACTACAACTTTATTAAAAAAGAAAATTTAAACTCATTGGAAAGTGTTAGTAAATTATTAGATAGTTTTACTCATCAAGTTACATTGTTAAAAGGAGATTCTAGAGAAAATTTAACAAAAGTTCCTTTGGCTGAAATTGATTATGTTTTTTTAGATGGTGGTCATAGCTATGGAACTGTTATTAGCGACTTAACCTTATTGTTTCAGGGACTTAAAAAAAATTCTACAATTCTATGTGATGACTATTCTGAGAATTTTTGCATTCCAGAAGTAAAAAAAGCAATCGATGACTTTGCTAACCAAAACTCTCTTAAAATTGACACTTTAGCAAATCGTTTTGCTCAAATATCTCTTTAAACAATACTTGCAAATTTAATAGATCTGCTAATATGCTTTTTATGCATAAACTAGCTTTTGTTTTGGTTTTTATTTGCACTTCAGTTCTTGCTGAGCCTATTTATCATGAAAAAAAATACCCTGATGGAAAGGGTCCATTTCCAACTGTTTTAATACTACACACTAGTGGAGGATTTAGGGTTGGTGAAATAAAAAACTGGTCATCTTTTTTTTTAAAGGAAGGTTATGCTATTTATGCACCAAATTTTTTTGAACGTCATGGAATAACACCTAAAAAAAGAAAGTTAACTTTTACAAAATTTAGAAAACCTATTGAAAAAGATCTCACAGAAATAGTCGAGATTATGAAAAAAGATCCAAAAGTAGATTCGAAAAATATATTTGCAGTAGGATTTTCCAATGGTGGTTTTTGGGCAACTTTTATGGCTGGAAGTAAGCAAGTTAATGCATCCTCAAGTCACTATGGCGTATGGCAATTTGGTCCGAGTGGTACAGCTGACTTGAGAGGATATCCTGTAAAATATATTAAAAAAGACACAAGGCCTTTATTGATACTTCATCCAAAGAAAGACAAAGTGCAAAAGTATAAAGGGGTCAAATCTTATATTGCCAAAGCTGCCAAACAAAGCTCCAAAGTAGAAGTTCATTATTACAAAAAAGGCGGCCATGCATGGCATAATAAAAAATACAAAAAAGGTGTTGGGTATAATAGCTGTCTCTTATACACATCTGACGCTGCCGACGAGCGATCTAGTGTAGA
>OJDX01000016.1_pt1 | contig 38057 bp, 42 predicted proteins | sample 1593101 | NCBI WGS metagenome assembly OJDX01 (sample SAMN05416719, study PRJEB24817) | seawater metagenome | isolation source: Sea water | place: Canada:Atlantic | collected 2013-07 | reverse complement strand
TACGAGATTCGCCTTAGTCTCGTGGGCTCGGAGATGTGTATAAGAGACAGGTGCACTATTTATAGCTATAAAAGGAGATTTTTTTAATGGCAATGATTATGTTGAAAATGCAATAAGCAAAAAAGCTTGCTTGGTAATTACAGATGATAAAAAATTTAAAGACACTAAAAATAAAAAAATAATATATGTAAGTAATTCAATCCTCGCCCTTAGAAAAATCTCAAGAAATATTATAAAAGATTACTCAGGAGATATTATTGGGATTACTGGAAGTAATGGCAAAACCTCAACAACTAACATAATTGCAAACTCTTTAAAGAGTTGCTCCAGTACACTGAAGAATTTTAATAATGAAATTGGAGTGCCATTAAGCATTATGAGTGCCAATAGAGAATCAAAGAATCTTGTTATTGAGATGGGCGCAGCAAAACTTAATGATATTAATTATCTAAGTTCATTTTTAAGACCAAATGTGGGAGTTATTACTAATATCGGCAATTCCCATCTTCAAAGTTTAAAAAATATTAGAGGGGTTTTTAAGGTTAAATCTGAATTAATTACAAATATAAAAAAAGGCGGATGTTTAGTCGTACCAAATGATAATAAAAGCCATTTAAAATTATGGAAAATTATTAGAAATGATATCGATATAATAACTTTTGGTCTAAAGCCTAGTGCTGATTTCTACCCTTCAGATATTAAATACAGTTTGAAACAAACCCAATTCTATATTTGTTCAAAAAAATATAAAGTAAAACTTAAGGTAGCAACAAAATTAGCTGGCGAGCATAACGTAAAAAATATCTTAGCTAGTTTTGCTGTTTCATTTTTTCTTAACAAGCCATCACAAGTATTTGCTGATAGCTTAAATAAAAAATTAGATTTAATCACGACAAGACAAAAACAGTCTAAATGGCTCAAGAACTCACTTCTCATTGACGATACCTATAATGCAAATCCAGATTCCGTAAAAAAATCAATAGATTTATTAACTTCAACAAATAAAAGGAAAGTATTAGTTTTAGGTGATATGTTAGAGCTTGGTAGATTTAGAAAAAAAATGCATAAAGATATTGGTAAATATGCAGCATTTAAGAAAATTGATATTTTTCTTGGCTTTGGCAATCTAACGAAATACTCTGTAGAGAGCTTTGGAAAAAAAGGTTTTTTCTATAAGAATGAAGATGATTTAAGAAAGTACTTAAGAAAAAATATTAATTCGAATGATGTTGTGCTTTTAAAAGGTTCAAGAGGGATGAAAATGGAGAGATTTATAAATGTTTGAATATCTAGGAACTGTATTAGTTGGAATAGACCCTGGTTTTGATGTTTTGAGGTACCTCACAGTAAGAACTATAGGAGGAACCGTCACTGCTTTGTTAATCTCAATATTAATGGGCCCTTTTTTTATTAGATTATTAAAATCTATGCAGTTTGAACAGCATGTTAGGGCTAATGGTCCAGAATCTCATCATAAAAAAACAGGAACTCCAACAATGGGTGGGTTGCTAATATTATCCTCTCTCTTAATTTCAACACTTTTATGGGCTGATCTTTCGAATAGGTATATTTGGGTTGTTATATTTGTCACTGTAAGTTTTGCACTGATTGGTTTTTTAGATGATTTCTTAAAAATAAAATACAAAAGCTCTGATGGGCTAAGTTCTAAACAGAAACTTCTTCTTCAATTATGTTTTTCTTTTTTGCCAATTGCTTACCTATATTTTTCTGCAGAAACCATTCCTGAAACAGCATTTATCGTTCCTTTCTTCAAAGATCTTATCGTACCGATGAGCCCCGTCTTATTTATTTCTTTTGGAATGTTCGTATTGGTGGGATCATCAAACGCTGTAAATTTAACAGATGGACTAGATGGTCTAGCTATTCTTCCTTCAGTCCTAATAGCAGCAGCTCTAGGAATAATTGCATACAGCATGGGCAATCAAATTATTGCAGAATACTTATTTTTACCCCATTTAGAACTATCTGGTGAATTGATTGTATTTTGCGGTGCATTAATTGGTTCTGGTATTGGTTTTCTTTGGTACAACACCTATCCAGCAGAGGTTTTTATGGGCGATATTGGTTCATTAACTCTTGGTGCAATACTGGGCATACTTGCCGTTATTCTTCGACATGAGCTCGTGTTTGCAATAATGGCAGGTGTTTTCGTAATAGAAACTCTAAGTGTTGTAATTCAGGTAATTTCATTTAAAACTAGAGGAAAAAGAGTTTTTCTAATGGCTCCGATTCATCATCATTATGAGTTAAAGGGTTGGCCGGAGCCAAAAATAATTGTTCGTTTCTGGATTATGACCTTGGTCTTTATCCTTCTGGCATTAGCTACTTTAAAATTCAGGTAAGGTTCATAAATGAAATCTTTGATTTATGGCTATGGAGTTACGGGCAAGTCTTTTGAGAGATATCTAAAAGCTAAAAATATTGAATATGATATTTTTGACGACGGTATCCCCGAACTCCAGAATATTCTACCTCTTGATAGCTATGAGGATATATACTGTAGCCCAGGTATCCCAAGAAAAATTTTTAATTCACTTAAATCTTCAAATAAAGTCTATACAGATATTGATATCTTTTTTAAAGAAGATAAATCAATAAAAATTGGAATTACTGGTACGAATAGAAAAAGTACAACGGCATTTCATCTATCTCAACTAATTGAAATTAAACATTCAGTTAACTTGATAGGAAATATAGGTGAGCCAATGCTAGATCACATCAACAATGGTAGCCAATATTCAGTAATAGAGCTATCAAGCTATCAATTAGATAAAATGACTGAGAATAAATTAGACTTTGGAGTTTTGCTAAACATTGCCCCCGATCATCTTGATTACCATGGAAGCTTTCAAGATTATAAGAATACTAAAGAAAAAATTTTAGAATCAATTAGGTCTTCAAATGAATCTGATCCATATAAATTATATAAATGGGTAACAGGACTTGATATTCAATTATCAAATCTCAAGTCTTTGCCTTATAGATTTGAGAAAATTTCTGAATCTATCATAAATGACTCCAAATCAACAAATATGCATTCACTTAAATATGCATTAAAAAATGCTATCTATTTTTTTAAAAATGAGCATTTTGTATTGGTGACTTGCGGAAATCCAAGTAAAGAAAAATTTTCAAAAATTATTTTAGAGGAACCATCTGAGATCTTGATATATGGGAGTCATAAGAATGATATTCATGAATGTATCAATCATCCAAATAAACTAATATTTGATAATCTTGAAGAAGTTTTAATCTACTTGAAATCTAAAAGTAGTAAGCAAAATATTTTATTTTCTCCAGGCTACCCAAGTGGCAATGACTATAAAAACTTTGAGGAAAGAGGGAGTTTTTTTAACCAGATGGTTGAGAAGGTATTCCATGACTAGTGAAAGAAATAACATACTTATTTTAGTTTCCTTTATTGGTTTGCTGACGACGGGTCTCATTATGGTCTCTTCTGCAAGTATTTTTATAGCAGATGAAATGACAGGGAATCCGTTTCATTTTATATCGAGGCAAATGCTTTTTATTGCAATTGGTCTTATAGCAATGTTATTTTTTATGATGGTTCCATCTGATTTCTTGTTTAAATCAGACTGGATATTTATGCTCCTCAGTATTATTTTATTAATTGCATTGTTTATTCCAGATGTTGGAACAAGTGTAAATGGCAGTATCAGGTGGATTAGGTTAGGGCCAATTAATATCCAGCCATCAGAAATATGTAAATTTAGTTTAATACTTTATATATCAGGATATTCAGTTAGAAGGCTCTCAGAGATTGATACATTAAGAAGTTTTTTGAAGCCGCTACTACTACTTTTTATAATCGCTATATTAATTATGGGGCAACCTGATTTAGGATCTACTGCAATTATTTGCTTATTAGTAGTGTCAATACTCTTTTATGCTGGAATATCGTTTTTTCAATTTAGCCTTCTTTCTTCAATGATAGCTCTATTAGGTTTTGTAGCTATCTCAAGATCGCCAATGAGGATAGCTCGAGTAATGGCGTATATGGATCCTTTTGATAAAGATGTTGTGCTCAATAGCGGCTATCAGCTATCAAACTCTCTTATAAGTATTGGGCAGGGTGGTTGGTTTGGTTTGGGTCTTGGTAATAGCTTTCAAAAAGATTTCTTTTTACCTGAAGCTCATACTGATTTTATTTTTGCAATATTAGTAGAGGAGCTAGGTGTTGTAGGCGGCCTATTTCTTCTTGGTTTATTTGTTGTACTTTTTATTGGTATTTTAAGAGTCTCATTGGACTCCTTTAGCAAAGAAAGATTATTTCAAGGCTATGTGACTTATGGAATACTAATCCTTATAGCTGCCCAGTCATTGTTCAATATAGCAGTAAATATTGGCCTACTTCCAACAAAGGGACTGACCTTACCATTTATAAGTTATGGAGGAACTAGTATTATTATAATGATGTCATTAATTGGCATAGTTCTTAGAATAAATAATGAAAATAAATTAATATAAAAATGAAAATTCTAGTTACGGCTGCCAAAACAGGGGGGCATATATTTCCGGCAATAGCGGTGGGTTTAGATCTTATGAAAAAAGGTCATGAGGTAGTCTTTCTTGGTTCTGGAGCAGAAATTGAAAGAAGTGCTGTGAAAGATACGGGTTTTGCATATTTTTCAATTCAAATGAAAGGGTTTAGAGGAAAGGGCATCTTAGCAAAAATAATGGCACTACTTTTGATACCCAAAAGTATTTACAACACAGCATCGTTGATTAATAAAGAAAAAATTGATGGAATGATTGGTTTTGGTGGTTTTATAACCGTGCCTTCTGGCATAGCATGTTTTTTAATGAGAAAGCCACTTTTTACCCATGAACAAAACTCTGTTTATGGATCAGCAAATAGGCTGCTATCAAAAATAGCTATGATTAATTTTCTTGGCTTCCCTCTTAATTCGCAGCCAAGAAATACAATTATTTCTGGCAACCCTATTCGAGATACTTTTATAAGTAGCTCAAATAACCTTGAAGCAAGAGAGGGACATGCAATAAATATTTATGTAACTGGCGGCAGCCAGGGATCTGAATATATTAACAAGAATATACCTATTGCGTTCAAAAATAGTCCCCATGAGATAAATATAAAACATCAATGTGGTGAGAATAAATTAGATTTAGTAAATGAGCTATATCAAGAAACAGAATTAAATTTTGAGGTTAAGGAATTTTATAAAAATCCAGAAAGCTTGATAGATTGGTCTGATTTCATTATTAGTAGGTCCGGTGCATTAAGTATTTCAGAAATTACCTCAATGTCTAAAGGCATGCTAATGATTCCTCTACCATCATCAATTGATAATCATCAGTTTTATAATGCTAAACATATTGAGAGTATTAATATGGGTATAATTCATCTAGAAGAATCCGGAGAGACTGCTTTAAAGGAAAAGATTGATAGCATAATCTCTCAGCGACTTTTCAATAAATGGAAAGAAAATAATAATATGGATCATATAAAAGCAGCTCAAACTATTTCAACAAAAGTTATAGAAAGTTTAGGCATAAGATGAATTTTTTCAAAAAAATTAAAAATATACATTTTGTAGGAATTGGTGGTGCCGGCATGATTGGTATTGCTAGAGTTTTATTGCAAAAAGGCTATAAGATTTCTGGTTCTGACTTAACCGATTCATCTGAGTTAAAAAAATTAAGAAAAAATGGAGCAAAGGTCTTTATAGGCCATAAAAAAAATCAAATCAACGGAGCTAACCTTGTAGTTGTCTCATCTGCTATTGATAAAAAAAATCCTGAGATAATTGAATCTCAAGATAAAGGAATAACCATAATACCTAGGGCTGAAATGCTTGGAAGTATTATGAAAGGATATGAAAGTATTGCTGTTGCTGGAAGTCATGGTAAAACAACAACAACTAGTATGATTGCTAAGGTTTTTAGCCAAGCTGGTCTGAGTCCGACATATGTTGTAGGAGGAAAGGTTCTCAGCACTGATGAAAATTCAAACTTAGGTGAAGGAAGTTATTTAATAGCAGAAGCTGATGAAAGTGATGGATCATTTACACATCTTCAGCCTGATGTAGCAGTTCTTACTAACATAGATGACGATCATTTGGCTCACTATGATAATAATTTTGAGAACCTTTTAGATGCATTTATTAAATTTTCAGAGAACGTACCTTTTTTTGGATATATGGTAATTAATAGAGATGACAGGAATATAAAGAAAATAGCTAAGAGAATATCAAGAAAACAAATTACGTTCGGCAAGTCATATAAATCAGACTTTCAAATCCTAGGCGCAGAATTTAAAGATGGATATCAATTCTTTGAAATTAAAGATCATCAGAGAAATAAGATACATGCTTTTCAATTACAAATCCCAGGTCTTCATAATGTGTTCAATGCCGCTGCATCTGTTGCTGTTTGTATTGAGGAGGGATTACCTCTGAAGGATATTAAAAAAGGAATTAAAGACTTTACTGGAGTTGGCAGAAGATATGAAAAGCATAATTTATTAATAAATCTAAATAGTAAAATTTTAATAGACGACTATGGACATCACCCTATTGAGATATTAGCTAATATTAAGGCTATTCGTGAGGAATATCCCAAAAGCAGGGTATGCATGGTTTTTCAACCACATAGATATACTAGAACAGCGCAGCTTTTTGATGATTTTATAAATGTTTTAAATAAAATTGATTCACTTATCCTCCTAGATATATATGCAGCTAGCGAGAAACCAATTAAGGGAATAAATTCACGAACAATGGTTGAGACTATAAAACAACTAGGACATAAAGATATATCCCATATTAAAGATCATGATGATATCTTAAAAATTATTGAAGCTACATCAGACAGCTTCGATATATTTGTTACACAGGGAGCCGGAAGTGTTTCCGGTGTATGTGAATTAATAAAAGATAAATGGAAAATCTAAAGAATATAGCGGTGATTTACGGAGGTTCTTCATCTGAAAGGGAGATCTCTTTGCAGAGTGGTAGCGGAATTTATGAAGCAGTCCGTGCGCTCGGCCATGAATCTAGCTTAATTGATTTTAATGACCTTATAGACCTCACCGAACTTAAAAATAATGATCTAATATTTATTGCCTTACATGGTTTCGAAGGTGAGGGAGGCGGTCTCCAAAAAAAATTAGATGAACTAAATATTCCATTCACTGGGTCCAGATCTTCTGCGTGTGTAAATACGTGGAATAAAAGAAAATCTAAAGAAATATTGAAAGCAAATAATATAAATACTCCTAAATGGCTTGAGATTAGCGAGTTCAGTAAAGATATTTTACAGAATGGATTGCAAGATAAATCTTTTGATAAATTTAAGCCTTTCAATACAATATTTCTTAAGCCAGAGGAAGATGGCTCAAGCGTAGATATTTTTAAAATTACCAATGATGAAGATCTAAAGAAATCCTATGAATCATGCACTAATCGTAAAAGAGGCTTTCTATTTGAAGAGTATGTAGACGGAAAGGAATTCACAGTAACCATAATAAACAATAAATGTTTGCCGGCAATAGAGATAGTTACGGACAATGAATTTTATGACTATGATGCAAAATATATTTCTAATGAAACTGATTTGGTCGAGACAAAGCTATCTGACACTGCATTAAATGAGATAAATGATATTTCATTAAATGCTTATAATGCTTTGGGATGCAGTGGCTGTGCAAGAGTTGACCTTCTACAAGACAGGGAAGGCGTATTTTATGTGATTGAAATTAATACAGTTCCTGGTATGACATCTCATAGCTGTGTTCCTAAATCAGGAAGCTTTATTGGACTTTCATACAAAGATATTGTCAAAAAAATTATAGATGCGTCGCCCTACTAATATTTATTTACCGGCCTTGTTGGTAATTTTTTGCTTTAACTTATCAGCAAACAACTTCATTATTAATATTACTTATGAATCAGATTTTTACCTAAGCTCTCAAACGCAACTAACAAAAGATTTAAATAATATTAAATCTAAAAAGGACGTTGAGAAAATTTTACTCGACCAAGATTGGATAAAATCTTATTATCTAAAATCACACCCGTTTACAAAAGAAGTTTCAGTCTCAATAATTAATAAAAAACCAATCTACATTCTTAATGAAAAACATTATGTTGATGAAAATTCTAATCTATTTAAGTTTGATCAAACTCAATTAGACTTAATTAGAGTCAATGGACCTATAACCAATAGAGATGAAATTCTTTTTATTATCGAATCTATAAAAGAAATTCAGCAAAAAAACTACCCATTAATCATAGAGATGATTAATTATGATCATGTATCTGGTTGGCAGGTCAAAACTCAGAAATTTAACATTAAGTTTGGAAAAAACATTCCCAAAAGTAAGTTTAAAACCCTAAAAGATACTCTAAATTACTTGTACGAAAGAAGATCAATACCTAGTATGATAGATCTAAGATACAAAGACGGAGTTGCATTGGATTATGGCAAATAACACAAAAAATTCTAATATGATTGTTGGACTGGATATTGGTACATCCAAGGTCGTTTGTATTGTAGGAAAATACAATGAATCAAATAAATTAGAAATCATTGCACTGGGCTCTTACCCTTCTAGCGGTTTAAAAAAAGGAGTTGTTGTTAATATTGACGCTACAACAGATGCAATTAATAAAGCGGTTGAGCAAGCGCAGTCTATGATCGAGGATAAGATTAAATCGGTTTATGTTGGAATTGCAGGCAATCACATAAAGAGTTTAAATTCACATGGTGCGGTAGGCATCAAGGACAAAGAAGTAACCTCGTACGATATTGATAGGGTCATAGATTCTGCACAAGCTGTATCCATACCTTCAGATCAAAATGTTCTCCATGTTCTTCCTCAGGAATATATTATTGATAATCAAGAGGTAAGTCTGGATCCTCTTGGAATGTCAGGGGTAAGACTTGAGGCCAAGGTTCATCTTGTCACCTGTGCAAACAGCGCTTTAAAAAATATAGAGAAATGTATTAAAAATTGCGGTCTAGGAGTTGATGGTTTTGTTTTAGAACAGCTAGCTAGTTCACATTCTATATTATCTGAAGATGAGAAAGAGTTGGGTGTCTGCTTGGTTGATATAGGAGGAGGCACTACAGATATAGCTATCTTTAATTCTGGATCCATCGTTTTCACAGGCGTTATTCCAATAGCTGGAGATCAAGTTACAAGTGATATTGCCCAAGCATTAAGAACTCCAACTCCCCAGGCTGAAGATATTAAACAAAAGCATGGCTGCGCAGTTGCAGAGTTTACTAAAGAAGATGAAAGTATTGAAGTTCCTGGTGTTGGAGGTAGGCCGCCGCGCGAGCTATCAAGAACCTCACTAGCAGATATTGTTCAACCTCGATATACAGAATTGTTTGAATTAGTAAGGGCTGAAATAAGTAGAAATGGGTTCGAAGATAAAATTTCTGCCGGCATTGTATTCACTGGAGGCACTTCTAAAATGGAAGGCGTCGTTGAACTTGCTGAGTCTATTTTTCAAACCTCAGTCAGATTAGGTATCCCCAATAAATTTACTGGTATGGAAAGTATTCTACAAAATCCAATCTATGCCACATCAATAGGGCTCGTTGATCATGGGTTTAAGCAGACAAATCAAGACTTAATAGCAGAGCAGGGACAAAGCTGGTTTGCAAAGCTTTTAAAAATAGTTAAAAGCGAGTATTGATTCTAAAAATCAATTACATTAGAATGCGTCTTCCTTGGTTTTAACCAATAAAGGTAAAAATCTTTAACCATAAGGTAAAAAATGAATAAATACGAAGCAGTTATCATCCTAAACCCTAACCTTTCTTCCAAGGTAGACGAGTTCAAAAAAGATTTTGAAAAATTATTATCAGATAATTCATTTAAAATTATTAAAACAGAGGATGTTGGTAGAAGGCAATTAGCCTATTCAATAACAAACCACAACAAAGGTCACTATATTTTATTTAATCTAGAAGGCGACCCTTCTAAGTTATTAGAGATAGAAACAAAAATTAAATATAATGAATCAATCATTAGACATTTATTTTTAGTTGTAAAAGAGCATGTAGCTGAAGATTCAAGTCTTCTCATAGAATCTAGAAATAAGAAGCCTGAAATTTCATCAGAAAACGATGTTTCTAAAAAAGAAGTGAAAATAGAAGCTCCAAAAAAAGAAGTAAAAGAAGATAAATCTGATGATGCTAAAGAGGGAACAGAATAATATGAGCAAGTACGACCTACCAAAAAAGTTTGATCACAAAGATACAGATATATTGAAGCAATTCATAACTGAAACAGGGAAGATTATTCCTGCTAGAGTTACTGGTATATCAGCTTCAAATCAAAGAAAAGTTACTAAATCAATTAAAATTGCTAGATTTTTAGCTCTTTTACCATATACGGATATGCACAAATAAGATTATGAAAATTATACTTTTAGACAAAATACAAAGACTTGGTGAGATTGGAGACGTAGTTCAGGTTAATTCTGGTTATGCTAGAAATTTCCTTATTCCTCAAAAGAAAGCAGCCTTTGCAAGCGACAAAAATGTTGCAGAAGTTGAAGCAAAAAAGGGTGAGCTTGCTGCAGCATCAGCTGATCAGCTAACAAGATCTCAGGGAAGAGCGGACTCAATCGAAGGATCTATTTGTGAAATATCTGTTCCAGTTACCGAAGAAGGAGCTCTATACGGTTCAGTTGGAACTAGAGAGATAGCTGACGCATTTATTGCTATTAATGTTGATATTGATAAAAGCGAAGTTCAATTACCAGACGGGCCAATTAAAGAAGTTGGCGATCACGTGATTGTAATTAGCGTTCATCCAGAAGTCTCAGCTGAAGTAACTGTAAAAGTATTAGCAGAGTAGTTGTATATTTTAAAATATGATGTAAAAATCATATTCCAATGTCTGACTTATTAATAAACCAAAACGAACAATCCAGAGAGGCTGAAAGAGCTGTCTTGGGCGGTCTTATGCTCGAGACTCAAAGGTTTGATACAGTAATTCAAGTAATCAAAGACAGTGATTTTGAAGGCAGAGACCATCAGATCATCTTTGAATCCATGTCAGAGCTTGTAGAGGAAAATAAACCTCTTGATCCTATTACTGTCTCTGAGAAATTAGATAATAAAAATTCTTTAAATAAGGTTGGTGGAAAAAATTATTTAATAGAACTTGCCACCTCCACACCATCAGCAGCAAACCTCGAAGCTTATGCTGAAATAATAAGACAAAGGTCGATTACCAGAAGGTTAATAAAGACTAATACTGATATTTCAGAGCTTATTAAAAGTCCTCAAGGGCAGGACGGTCTTGCTCTATTAGATAGAGCTGAAAGCATGATCTTTGCTTTGAATGATGAAGCCAGCCAAGACAACGATACTCTCAAATCAATGAAAACCCTTATCCCAAGTACTATGGATAAGTTACATGAATTATCAGAAAAAAAAGGAGGTTTAATAGGATCTTCCACTGGTTTTAAAGACTTAGATAAAGAGTTATTAGGCATCCAAGATGGAGACCTTATTATAGTTGCGGGAAGACCTAGTATGGGTAAGACAGCTTTTGCAATGAACATGGCTGAGAATGTTTTGCTCGATAGAGAAAGGAAAGGAGCTGTTCTTATATTTAGTTTAGAGATGCCTGGGGAATCTCTTACTACAAGAATGCTTTCGGGAATGTGTAAGCTAGATCAGCAAAAGGTTAGATCAGGCCAATTAAATGATGGCGAGCTTAAATTATTGCTTCAAGAAGCTGGAAGATTAAAAGACCTGCCTTTATGGATTGATGATAGCTCCATGCTTTCACCAATGGAACTTAGAGCAAAAGCCAGGAGACTTGCCAGACAAGAAGAAGGTGGTTTGTCTATGATAGTTGTTGACTACCTTCAGTTAATGCAGCTACCTACCTCGGCTGAAAATAGAGTTAATCAGATTTCTGAGATATCTCGGTCTTTAAAATCATTAGCTAAAGAGCTTAATGTTCCCGTCATTGCATTATCTCAGCTAAACAGAGCTGTAGAGCAAAGACCTAATAGAAGACCTATCATGGCGGATCTAAGAGACTCTGGTGCAATTGAGCAGGATGCTGATGTGATTCTCTTCATTTATAGAGATGCAGTCTATAACGAGGACACAGACCAAGGAAATAAAGCAGAAATAATAATAGGCAAGCAAAGAAATGGGCCAATAGGAACAGTTAATCTAACATTCTTAAAAGAATTCACACGTTTCGAAAATTTTGCTAATGATGGCTATGTTCCAGATGGATACTCCGACAAATTTTAAGTGACAAGGCTAAAGACAGAACTCTTAATTGATCCCTTAATAGTCAGAAAAAATATAATCTATCTTAAATCTAAGATAGTCAACTCATCTAAGTTCATGGCAGTTATCAAGTCTGATGCATATGGTCATATTCTACCAAATATAGTTAAAGATATAGATGATATCGTCGATGGTTATGGTGTTGTTAGACTTGAGGAGGCAATAGAGTTAAGAAAAATTTCAAAAAAAAAGATCTTGTTAATGCAGGGAGTTTACTCTCAGGATGATTTTATTGAGTCAGTTAAGCACTCTCTAGATTTGGTTGTTCATAACCAACATCAATTTAACATAATCAGAGAAAATAACTTTTATGAAAATCTCTGGTTTAAAATCAATACAGGAATGAACAGGCTTGGCTTTGAAATTAACAATTTTTTGGATATTTATAACAATCATCTATCAGATAAAAATTTTACCTTAATGTCTCACCTTTCTGCATCAAATGATAAGAGCAGTCCTTCAAATAGTGAGCAGTTTAAATCTTTTGAAGATATATCTAAAAGATTAAGCTCAAATGTGTCCAAAAGTATTGCAAACACTGGTTGTGTTATAAATTTTCCTGAATATTCATTTGACTGGGTTAGGGTTGGAATAGGAATTTTTGGGGGCTATATTGGCAACGAGGAGATGCAAACCGCAATGACTCTCAGATCTCCTGTAGTAAATATAAGAACTATAAAAAAAGGTGAAAGAGTTGGTTATGATGGAAGGGCGGTTGCAGAATCAGATATGAAGATTGCCACTGTCTATATAGGTTATGCAGACGGACTTCCACATTCTTTAAAAGATGGCACAAAACTAAAAATAAATAATGAAGATGTATTAATTTTTGGGAAAGTAAGCATGGATGTCACTACCATTGATATTACAAACGTTAAAGATTGTAAAATTGGTGATTGGTGTGAATTCTTTTCTCCAGAATCTTCAATAAACAACTTAACAAGTTTTAATAAGCTTATTTCTTATGACCTAATGATCAGAATTAAATCAAGAGTGAAGAGAACTTATAAAGCTCTCTAGTATTTCTTATTCATTTATAAATTATTATTTTACTATTAATCTTATTCTGTTATTCTGTTATCCCATCATGATTCAATTAAATGATGGCAAATACTAAGTACATATTCATAACAGGCGGAGTGGTTTCATCACTCGGTAAAGGCATAGCTGGAGCTTCATTAGGGGCTTTGTTAGAGGCAAGAGGCTTATCAGTTTCCCTAATTAAAGTAGATCCATATATAAATGTTGATCCAGGAACTATGAGTCCATTTCAACATGGTGAAGTTTTTGTTACCAATGATGGTACAGAGACAGATCTAGATTTAGGTCATTATGAGAGGTTTGTAAGATTCCAGGCTTCAAAGAAAAATAACTTCACTGCAGGTAAAGTTTATGAAACTGTTATTCGTAATGAAAGAAAGGGTAAATATCTTGGTGGAACCGTTCAAGTCATCCCTCATATTACAAATGAGATCAAGAAAAGAATTAAAGAAGGCGGTCAAGGAAGGGATATCGCAATTGTAGAAATAGGTGGAACTGTTGGAGATATTGAAAGTCAGCCTTTTGTTGAGGCGATTAGACAAATGGCTTTAGAGCTTCCATTAACATCATGGGCATTTGTTCATTTAACACTAGTCCCTTTTATTAAAGCTTCAGGTGAGCTTAAAACCAAACCAACTCAACATTCAGTTAAGGAGCTAAGATCTCTTGGAATTAGCCCAGATTGCTTAATATGCAGATCTGATCAAGAGCTCCCTAAGGATGAAAAGAAAAAAATAGCATTATTTTGTTCCGTACCTCAGGATAACGTCATCTCAATGCATGATGTGGAAACTGTTTACTCAATCCCGCTTTTATTAAATAAACAAAAGGTTGATGAAATTATTCTTAAAAAATTAAAAATTAAATCCATCAAACCAAAGCTATCAGATTGGAAAAGGGTTGTAAGCGCTAAATTAAACCCCCAGAAAGAGGTGAATGTAGCTTTTGTTGGAAAATATACTGAACTTCAGGATTCATATAAGTCTATCAATGAGGCTTTAGAGCATGCTGGGATTAAACACAAAACAAAGGTAAATATTAATCTTATTGAAGCCGAAACCATAAACTCAAGAAATGTAAGCAAGGTACTATCAAATACCGATGCCGTTCTTGTTCCGGGTGGCTTTGGTGAAAGAGGTGTAGAGGGGATGATTCAGGCTTGTAAATTTGCAAGAGAAAATCAAATACCATATCTTGGAATTTGCCTAGGTATGCAAGTTGCTCTTATTGAATTTGCAAGAAATGTTTTAAAGTTAAAAGGGGCTAATAGTACGGAATTTAATTCTGAAACTAAGCACCCTGTAATAGCATTAATCACAGAATGGAATGATATTTCTGGAAAAAAAGAAAAAAGAAATAAAAATTCAGATCTAGGCGGTACCATGAGATTGGGAGGCCAAGCATGTAAGCTTAAAAAAACCTCTAAAGCATATAAGATGTATAAGAATGAAGAGATTGTTGAAAGACATAGACATAGGTATGAGGTCAATCCTCATTACAAAGATATGATCATAAGCTCTGGGCTCGATGTTGTTGGAACATCTATAGATGGCAAGCTTGTTGAGATGATAGAAATTACGGATCACAAGTGGTTTTTAGCCTGTCAATTCCATCCAGAATTTACATCAAATCCTAGAGATGGCCATCCTATTTTCAATAGCTATATTAAGAGTACAATAACCAAGTAATTATGAATGATCTTGAACTAAAAAACTTTACGATTGGAAACAATGAGCCAATGACCTTGATGGGCGGAGTAAATGTTTTAGAGTCTAGGGATCTTGCAATGCAAGTAGCAGAAAAATTTAAAGAAATTTCTGTAAAACTAGATATTAATTATATTTTCAAAGGTTCTTTTGATAAGGCCAATAGAAGCTCTATTGAATCATTTAGAGGTCCGGGAATTGATGAGGGATTAAGAATTCTTCAAGAGGTCTCTGATACATTTGATGTTGCTACCATTACAGATATCCATGAACCAGATCAGGCAATGCCTGTAAGTGAGGTATGTGAGATTGTTCAAATTCCAGCTTTTTTAGCTCGTCAAACTGATCTAGTTGCAGCTGCAGCTGGTACTAAATCGATTCTTCAGTTTAAAAAACCACAATTTCTATCAGCTCCAGAAATGAAGAATATTATTCAAAAATGTGAATCTGCCGGCAATAGTAAAATAACTTTATGTGAGAGGGGAAATTCTTTTGGCTATAACAATCTAATAGTAGACACCTTAAACTTTCAAATACTCAAGAATCTAAATAAACCTGTAATATTTGATGTAACACATTCACTGCAACTTCCAGGAGGCCTTGGCAATGCTGCTGGAGGAAGACGGGAGTACCTTTTAAGTTTAGCAAAAGCTGGAATTTCCCAAGGGATAGCTGGATTATTTCTAGAAGCTCATCCTGATCCTAATAATGCAAAGTGCGATGGTCCATGTGCCTTAAGATTGGATATGCTGGAACCCTTTCTTAAGCAAGTTAAAGATCTTGATATGTTTATAAAGGAACAAGATAACCTACATATTTCTTAGTATTAATGACATCAATTCAATCAATAAAAGCTATACAAGTTCTGGATTCAAGAGGTCTTCCCACGGTTTCATGCAATATCGTTCTTGATTCTGGTGCTAATGCTATGGCTATGGTTCCAAGTGGTGCATCCACAGGAACAAAGGAAGCTTTAGAGTTAAGAGATGGGGATAGCTTTTATATGGGAAAGGGAGTTGAAAAAGCCGTAGATAACATTAACAATATTATTTGCCCGGTATTAATAGGACTTGACCCTAAAAATCAAAAACTAATCGATCAAAAATTAATCGAGCTCGACGGAACTGATGATAAATCTAACTTAGGTGCAAATGCACTTCTTGCTGTTTCACTAGCGGTCTCTCACGCTGCAGCTAAAGATAAAAAGATACCATTGCATAGTCATTTTTCTGATATTTATAGAGATATTACAGGAGATGTTACTTCATCCAACCTGCCCATGCCGATGCTTAATATTTTAAATGGTGGAGAGCACGCAGATAATAATATTGATATTCAAGAGTTTATGATTATTCCTAAAGGTGCAAGCACTTTTAAGGAAGCCATGAGATGGTCATCAGAAATTTACTGGAACCTTAAGAGTATTTTAAAAGATAACAATCTCTCTACTTCTGTTGGAGACGAGGGAGGTTTTGCACCCAATCTTCAATCCAATGAAGAGGCTATTCAGCTGATCCTTCAATCTATAAAGGCATCTAATTTAGAACCTGGTAAGGATGTATTTCTGGCATTAGATTGCGCTGCAAGTGAGTTTTTTGATGGGACTAATTATAATTTATCGGGAGAGGGAAGATCTCTAGATTCAGACTCATTTGCTTCCTATTTGGAGAGCTTGGTAGATAAATATCCAATTATTTCAATTGAAGATGGAATGGATGAGCACGACTATGATGGGTGGAAGACCCTAACTAAAAAAATTGGGTCTAAATGCCAATTGGTTGGCGACGATCTTTTTGTAACTAATAAAAAGATATTTAAAGAAGGCATAGATAATGGTTTAGCAAATTCAATATTAATTAAATTTAATCAGATAGGCTCCATTACTGAAACTATTGAAACTATTCATTTAGCTAATTTAAACAACTATAAATCTATTATCTCTCACAGATCTGGAGAAACTGAAGATACCACCATAGCAGACTTAGCCGTGGGTCTTGGAGCTGGACAAATTAAAACTGGAGCTCCTTGCCGGTCTGATAGGGTGGCTAAATACAATAGGTTGCTTTGGATAGAAGAGGAGTTTTCAGGCTTAAGTTTGTTTAATGAATAGACTATTCTATTTACTAGCCTCATTCTTGTTATTAGTTCTTATAATTCTTCTTAACAGTATTTTTTTTGGTGAAAATAGTTATTCTAAAAAATTATCACTTCTAAATGAAAATAACCTCCAAGTTAAAAAAAATAACTCCTTAAAAGACCAAAATGATATTCTAGAGTTCGAGATTGAAAATGCACAAAATTCTACTGAACATGTTGAAAATTTTGCTAGAGAAAAATTAAATTTAACTTATCCCGATGAGGAATTTATCTCTTTTAAAGAAAAGGAACTAGACAAAAAAGATGACTAATAAGTTACTAGCAGTAATCCCAGCAGCGGGAATAGGCGAAAGGTTTGATTCCTCTCTTCCAAAACAATACGCCTCTTTGAACGGAAAATCAGTTATCGAGCATTCGGTTGAGCCATTTTTAAATTCAAATCTTGTTTCTAAAATTATTATTCCGATCTCTTCTGATGATCAGTATATTAAGAATCAAAGCTTTTACGGAAACTCTAAAATTTTGATTGTAGAGGGGGGTAATTCTAGATCTAAATCTGTTCTGAACGCACTAAATCATGAGGAAGCATCTGAATTTGAGTTTGTCATTACCCATGACGCAGCAAGGCCAAATATAAATGAGCATGACATAGTAGATATTTATAATGAACTAATAAGATCAAAAGTAGATTGCTCTATTTTCTCAATACCAGTTGTAGATTCTATAAAAAGGATTGGAGAGAACAGTGACCTTTCAGAAGACAAGGCTAATTTTTACTTGGTTCAAACACCCCAAATCTGTAAATATCCAGAATTAAAACTGTCAATCCAAACTCTCTTAAGCAAAAATATAATAGCTCCTGATGAATCATTTGCAATGGAATCAGCAAACTACACTATCTCAAGAATTGATGGTAGATCTTCGAATATTAAAATCACCCATAAAGAAGATCTAGAACTCCTCAGTCAATTTTTAACAAGAACAGGGACTGGTTTCGACCTTCATACTTATAAAGCTGGAAATGGTATTTTAATCGGAGCATGCATAATTGAATGTGATTATTCTATTGAAGCTCATTCAGATGGAGATGTTTTATTGCACTCTATCGCTGATTCACTCTTAGGAGCTTCTGGTCTTGGAGACATTGGTATGTTTTTTTCAGATAAAGACCAGGTTAATCAGGGAATGGATAGCAAGGAGATTATAAAATTTTGTCTTACTAAGATTAATGAGCTTGGGCTTGAGATATATAATGTAGATACAACTATTATCTGCGAATCTCCAAAAATTAATCCCCATAGGGATAGGATTCTAGCCTCTCTATCTGAGATTTTAGAGATACCAATATCAAAAATTGGTTTAAAAGCCACAACCTCAGAAAAGATTGGTATTATAGGAAGAAATCAAGCTATAGCCGTCCAATCATCGGTAAACTTAAAAGGTATTTTATGAAAATATTACTCACAAATGATGATGGTTATGATGCTCCTAATATCAAAAATTTATACAAAAAACTCAGCGAAGAGCATGAAGTATGGATGGTTGCTCCAGAAAATAACTGCAGTGGTATGAGCTGTGCAATTTCCTTTTTAAAAGAAATTGAAGTTAGAAAAGTGGATGAAAGAATTTATGCAGTTGATGGCACTCCAGCAGACTGTACTTATCTTGGACTTCTCAGTATCGTAGATTTTGAATTTGATATTGTAGTTTCAGGGATTAACCATGGAGCCAATATAGGAAGTGATGTTTTATATTCAGGGACTGTTGGAGCGGCTATTGGTGGAAGAAGTCTTAAATATCCTCCCGTAGCTCTTTCAGTTGCATCATACGATACAAAGAATTCAGATTTCATTGTTAATAAAGCCGCTGAACTTATCAATAAGATTAGCAATCTTCCAGATAAATTTCTTGGAAAAGTTATTAATATTAATTTTCCAGATCTATCAGAAGAAGAGTGTAGGGGTATTAAAGTAACTAACTTATCTAAAAGGGGCTCTCCATCTAGGCCGGTTGAGGTTGAGTCTGGTAATGCAAATAAAAAATATAGATACAGTTTGCAAGGAAGTCCAATACCAGATGACTCTATAACAGATGCAGATGCTGTAAGAGACGGTTATATTTCTATGTCAGTTTTAGATTACAGCCTAGTTAAAAAAGAACATATAAAAGATTTTGAAGATCATTTAAATGAATAGTTCGGGATTTACTTTTCGAAGAGTAAAAGAGGAGATGATAGAAACACTCCTAGACATGGGCATTAAAGATTTTAGAGTGTTGGATGCCATGTCACAAATACCAAGGCATATTTTTTTAGATGAAGCATTAAGATCCAGAGCTTATGAAAATAGATCTCTGACCATAGGTTTTAAGCAAACTATTTCTCAGCCTTATATTGTAGCTAAGATGACGGAATTGCTTATTTCACATACAAAATCTAGGGGAAAGATTTTTGATAAAGTTCTTGAATTAGGTTCCGGCTGTGGATATCAATCGGCAATTCTTTCCTATTTCTGCGAACAAGTTCATGCTATTGAGAGAATCAAACCACTTGTTACGAAGTCTAGAGAAAACATGAGTGAGTTAAAAATCAATAATGTTCTCTTCAAACATGGAGATGGTTTTTTAGACTGGGATCAAGATATAAAATACGATGGAGTTATATGTGCAGCAGCCCCAAGACAATATCCTCATGACCTATTAGACGCACTTAATGAAAAATCAAAGATAGTCATCCCTGTAGGAAATGCTAAATTTCAACAATTGCATGTGATAACAAAATTAGCCAAAGGAGAAATTCAAGAAGATCTTCATGATGAAGTAGCTTTTGTGCCGATGCTCCCAGGAACATCTCTAGATGGCAATGACTCATGAATGAAAGAGTAAGATTTGTATTTGCTGGTTTTTTTGTTGGAGTTGCAGAACTGCTTCCTGGCATTTCAGGTTCTACAGTTGCCCTTGCATTCGGAGTATACGAAAAATTTGTAACAGCTCTATCCCAACTTAGAATAAAAAATTTATCTTTTAACCTTACCAAGCTCAATAAAATATTTTACTTGGATTTATTAGTTCCTTTCATCCTGGCAATGGCTTTAAGTGTATTGATAGCATCTAAATTAATACTATTTTTGTATACAGAATATACGAGTTCTTTTGAGGTATTTCTTGCTATAACTATGATATTGATTAGCATTCTTCTTTTAAAAGATTTAAATTACTCATCTCCAAGTATTTTAATTACCTACCTTACAATTGGAGTAAGTCTTGGCTTTTTATTGGAGATGATTCCTGACATTAATCCTGAGCCGATGCTTGCTTTAATAGCTATTTTTGGTTTTATTGCCTTTTCATTTTTTCTTATTCCTGGTATTTCAGGAAGTGCAATCTTGCTATCTCTTGGAGCCTATAAATTAGTTATATCATCAATAGCTAATTTAGACCTAGCTATTCTTATTCCCTTTGCTTCAGGCTGCCTCCTCTCTCTTCTAATAATGCCAAAGCTAATTTTATTCTTAATGACTAATTATAAAAATAATACTATTAGCCTCTTCTCTGGATTAATTTTTATCTCAGGAGCTCTGCTTCTAATTTAATGAGAGTATTAATTTTAGTGGCTTTTATTTTGTCGAGCTGTTCTTCGAATATTAATCTTTCAGGCATGAAGAATTTAAATTTTTTACCTCTTGAAAGGTCATCTTATAAAGTAAAAAAAGGTGATACGCTTTGGACTATAGCTATTAAGTCAAACAATGATCCGTTAAGAATTGCCAAAAAAAATAACTTAAAAAAACCTTACACAATTTATCCTGGCCAAAACTTAGATCTCAGGGACTTGGATAATGTAAAACTAGATAAGAAAATAATTTCTCCTAGCTGGAAACTACCAACTCTTAAATCTACTGATAAAAAATATGAGGGAAGTTATTGGTTAATATTTAATGGCAAGATCGGAGATCCTGTATTCACGGTACTTGGAGGAACGGTAGTGATCTCCGGGTCATCACTTCCTGGCTATGGTAATTTCATGATGATAGATCATGGTAAGGGCTATTTAAGTCTATATGCTCACTGTGATAAATTATTTGTCTCAAAGGGTCAAAAAGTTATTGCCGGGCAGCAAATAGCTACTATCGGTTCTTCAGAGATTAATCGGCCAACGCTAAAGTTTCAAATTAGAAAGAGTGGAGCACCTCTAAAGGTGACTAATCTAAAGTTTTATTAATTCCCTTTTATTTTTAGTATCTTTATATTTCTCTGCTTCTGGAAGGGGCGGTCTTGCCTCGGTAATATTTTCATAAACCTCAGAAAGTTTTGCATTAATTTCTATGAAATCTATCTGATCTGAGGGTAGTTCATCTTCTGAAAAAATTGCATCAATAGGGCACTCTGGTTCACATAAAGCACAATCTATACATTCGTCAGGATGAATTACTAGAAAATCCGGACCTTCATAAAAACAATCAACAGGGCATACTTCTACACAATCTGTGTATTTACACTTAATGCATGATTCTGTAACTACGAACGTCATAATAAAATTTTAATAGTAAAGTAAACTTAATGTGTGACTTTAAAATAAATAAAATAAAAAATATATAAAAATATACTTTGATGTTGAATATTTTCAATAAAGTATTATACTGTATAAACATACAGTAAGGAGATTACAATGGCTAAATCAAAAGATACGAATACAAAATCATTAAAAGATACACTCGCAGATATAGATAGTCATTTCGGTAAGGGTACCGTAATGAGAATGGGAGACAAAGAAATTGTAGATATTCCGTCAATATCAACAGGCTCTGTTGGTCTTGATATCGCGCTTGGCATAGGCGGGATCCCTAAAGGTAGAGTTACAGAAATATATGGACCTGAATCCTCAGGAAAAACAACTCTAACATTGCAGATTATTGCTCAGTGTCAAAAAGATGGTGGTACATGTGCATTTATTGATGCAGAGCATGCCTTAGATCCGCAATATGCTGAAAAATTAGGTGTTAATGTAGATGAGCTTTTGTTATCACAGCCAGATACTGGAGAACAAGCTCTTGAAGTTGCTGATATGCTAGTAAAATCTAATAGTGTAGATCTAGTTGTTATCGATTCTGTGGCTGCACTTGTTCCAAGAGCTGAAATAGAGGGCGAGATGGGAGATCACCACGTTGGACTTCAGGCTAGATTAATGTCCCAGGCCTTAAGAAAAATTACAGGAAATATCCAGAGATCTGGATCAACAGTAATCTTTATTAATCAAATCAGAATGAAAATTGGTGTAATGTTCGGAAGTCCTGAAACTACTACAGGTGGAAATGCACTTAAATTCTATTCATCTGTTAGATTGGATATAAGAAGAATTGGAGCTGTTAAAGAGGGCGATGAGATAATGGGTAATGAAACAAGAGTTAAAGTTGTAAAAAATAAAGTCTCTCCTCCATTCAAGCAAGCAGAATTTCAAATTATGTATGGTCAAGGAATTAACTCAGAAGGTGAAATTCTTGATTACGGAAGTAAGCTTGGAATTATAGAAAAATCTGGAGCTTTTTATAAATTAAATGGTGAAACTATTGGTCAAGGAAAATTGAAAGCAGGGGCATTCTTGAAAGAAAATGCAAAAATCCGTGAAGACCTATTATCACAAATTAAGGACGAATATATAGTTAGTAGAGCTAATCCTACAAAATAAAAGGTTTGTTGATACAATCCCTATTAGAGTAATTTAATAGGGATTTTTTTATGGCTGAAAATGCATATATTGTAGCTGCTACCAGAACACCTGGCGGCAAAAAAAATGGTTCTTTGAGTAAATGGCATCCTGCAGATATAGGTGCGGCAGTATTGGATGAGCTAGTAAATATTACTGGAGTTGATCCAAAAGATATTGATGATGTTATTTTCGGTTGTGTAGATCAAGTTGGCGCTCAATCAGGAAATGTAGCGAGGAATGCAGTTCTTGCTTCTAGTCTTCCTGAATCAGTCCCAGGAACAACGATTGATAGACAGTGTGGCTCTTCTCAACAAGCTCTTCATTTCGCAACTCAAGCTGTAATGTCTGGAACTCAGGATATTGTAATAGCAGGTGGAGTTGAAGTAATGTCAATAGTTCCAATTGGAGCAAGTGTTACAGACGGAATGAATGCAGGCCATGGTTTTCCATTTAATGCTGAGGGAATTGAAAAAAGATACCCAGGAGTTTTCTTCTCACAATTTACTGGAGCTGAGCTTGTTGCAAATAAGTGGAATTTATCAAGAGAGGATTTGGATCAATTTGCCTTTGAAAGCCACTTAAAAGCAGCTGCAGCTGCAAATGCTGGATTCTTTAATAAAGAAATATTGCCTCTACAGGGAAGAAATGATAATGGGAATGATTCTATGATTATTGCTGACGAGGGAATTCGTTTTAATGCTTCTTTTGAGGCTCTTTCAGGCCTAAAAACAGTTATTGAGGGAGGTGTAATTACAGCGGGTAACGCTAGTCAAATCACTGATGGAGCATCAGCTATCATGGTTTGTAATGACGCTGGTCTTAAAAAACTGAAAGCAGATCCTAGGGCTAAAATCAAAACAATTACTGTGGTCGGAGATGATCCTGTCTTTATGCTCACTGGTCCAATACCTGCTTCTAAACTTGCATTGAAAAAAGCTGATCTTAGTATCGATGATATGGATATCTATGAAGTTAACGAAGCCTTTGCACCTGTTCCCCTAGCATGGGCTATTGAACTTGGCGCTGATAAATCAAAACTTAATGTTAATGGTGGAGCTATTGCCCTGGGCCATCCTTTAGGCTCAACTGGAACTAAGTTAATGACAACTATGCTTCACGAGCTAGAGAGAAGAAATGGTAAATATGCTCTTCAAGCCATATGCGAAGGCGGCGGAACTGCAAATGCAACGATTATAGAAAGGCTATAATTCTTTGTTTTACAAGAAGCACAACTGTAACTAGATATTTATTTATTTAAATTGTCCGAAATTACTCTCAAAATTGTCCGAAAATGATTCCTAAATTTATGAATAACTTATTATTCTAAAGCCATGACAATGATTAAAAGAAATCCTTCGTTTGAACTTCAGAAACACCTATCTTCAAATTGGGCAAATGATGATGCATTCTTAACTGCAGTTTTTAATGCTTTAAGTATTAGTTTTCCAATAGGCGAAAAGTTTTTTATGAACAGTGTTCGTGCATTCAAAGACGAAGTGAATAAAGAGATGTCTGAAGATATTCGTATATTCTGTATACAAGAAGCAACGCACACCAGAGAGCATATCAAGTACAACAAATTGTTATGTGAACTCAAAGGCTATGACGTAGAACACTTAGAAAGCATATTTGCAAAAAAACTTGAAAAATCTTATACAGATAAAGTAGACAACAAAATACGATTAGCAATCACAACTGCAATGGAACACATTACTGCATCAATGGGTGCAAGTATTTTGAAAGGTAATCTTATTAAGTCAGACAATCCAGTAGCCGATATGTGGAAGTGGCACAGTCTAGAAGAAGTAGAACATAAATCTGTTGCATACGACGTTTATAAAGCAGTAAATGGTTCAGATAGAATGATGAGGATTGTAATGAAATTGGCATTGATTGATATGATTCATGCAAACACAAGAGTTGCAATCAAGATGTTAAGACATGACAGACAATTCTGGAAACTATCTACATTTAAAAGCATGTTCAAATTCTTCTTTTCAAAGAAAGGCGCATTAAGAATGAATTATGCTGATTACAAATTATTTTTTAATAAAGATTTTAACCCTCAGACACATGGCAATGATTTGGACTTAACACCATGGAAAGAGAAATTTGGTTTCACCGAACTTATTCTAGATAAATAATATCTAGTTTCTAACATATGTTTTTATGTGAACTTATGAAAAAATTAAACATTATTTTTGTATTAATTCTTATAACAACATCATGTTCTGAGTCAGTTACTCAAGTAGATAATTCCAACTCACCAAAGCAAGCTAATCAATTAGTAGATAATGAGATTAAATTAAGGCCTGCTCCAAATCCAGACAAGAATGCTTATTTCGGTGATTTGCATGTTCATACACAAAATTCTTTTGATGCTTATAGTTTTGGAACAATAAGTACTCCTGCACACGCATATCGTTATGCTCAAGGGCAAGCAATTGTGCATCCTACCGGGTATCAAATACAACTTAGTCGTCCTTTAGATTTTTATGCAGTTACCGATCATGCAATGTTTCTAGGCTTGCTAGTAGAGGCGGCTGATACAAGTTCTAAGTTTTCTCAATATAAGCTTTCAAAGCCTTTCCATAATCTTAATGAATCTGTAAATAGTGGGCTACTTTCAATTATGAAAAGAGCGAATCTTTTTAGGCCTTTTGCAAGAGATGTTCGTAAGGGTATAGAAGAAGGTAGTATAGATAATTCTGAAATACTCAAAGTTGGGAGTAGTGTTTGGCAAGAAACCATTAAGGCTGCAGATAATGCATATGTTCCTGGCACTTTTACTACTTTTGCAGGCTATGAATATTCTGAAGGAAGTGCCTCTCCTATTCTAAATACTTTACATCGTAATGTAATATTTCGTGACACTGAGAACTTGCCTGCAGTTCTTTTTTCAAGACTGGATAGTAATGATCCAGAAAAGTTATGGGACTGGATGGATAATCTCAGAGCTAAGGGAGTTGAAAGTTTAGCGATTCCACATAATTCAAACCTCTCAGGTGGTCTTTCGTTTATGTTAGATGATTTTAACGGAGTTGAAATTGATGAAGATTTTGCTCAAAAACGAGCTCTCAATGAGCCACTGGTAGAAATAACACAGGTCAAAGGAACTTCAGAGACCCACCCTTTGCTATCAAAAAATGATGAATGGGCAAGTTTTGAATTAGGTGAATCTATAGACCAACCTATAGATCAACCCAAAGGAAGTTTTATAAGAGATGCATATTTACGGGGTTTAGCACTTGCTGAAAAGGGCATTACCAATCCTTATAAATTTGGTCTTATAGGAGCAAGTGACACTCATGTCGGCGGGGGCTCTGATAACGAAGAAGTATATTTTTCTAAAATTGGACTCTTAGATGGTACTGCTGAGTTACGAGGCTCTATTCCATTTAGTCGGTTTTATGGAACTATTGCAAAAGTTATTAGACCAGAGTCTCTCGATAAAGTTGATGGAAAAAACTATCTTGCTTTGAGTGATCGACTTATACAATGGTCAGCTTCTGGTGTGGCCGGGGTATGGGCTCAAGAAAATACCAGAGAATCAATTTATGACGCTTTTCGTCGTAAAGAAACATTTGCTACAAGCGGCCCTAGAATCAAAGTTCGTTTTTTTGCAAGCTATGATCTAGAAAATTTTAAGTTAGAAGATGAAAGTCTTATTAAAAATTTATATGCGACGGGAACATCTATGGGTGGAACACTTAGTCAAGAAGGTATTAATGAACCAACTTTTCTTGTTTGGGCAGCTCGAGATCCTTTTGGAGCTCCCCTTCAGAGAACACAAATTATAAAAGGCTGGTTGGAAGATGGGGAGCATCGGGAAAAAGTTTTTGATGTCTCATGTTCTGATGGATTGAGTATTGATCCAGAGACATATCGCTGTCCTAATAATGGAGCTATTGTTGACCTTGATAGTTGTTCAATAAGTTCTAATAAAGGGGCTGTGGAACTAAAGGCTTTCTGGAAGGATCCTGATTTCAAAGCGGACCAAGAAGCTTTTTACTATACAAGAGTCCTTGAAAATCCAGTATGCAGGTGGTCAACATGGGATTCTGTCAGAGAGGGCGTTAAGCCTAGATCAGATATACCGGCCACAATTCAAGAAAGAGCATGGTCTTCACCTATTTGGTTTAAGCCAGTTTCAAGTTTATAAGATTCTTTTATATGTAAAGTAAACTTTACATATAAGAGTTAAGACTGTAATATAAGTTCATAAATAAATAACTTTTAAACTATGCTTTTCAATATTTTTCTGTCTTTTACTACTCTTCTTATTATTTCTGCTTTATATCTTGCTATTAAAGTTGTACCTCAATCAAAAGTTTATGTAGTTGAAAGATTTGGCAAGTATACAAAAACGCTTGAATCAGGACTTTCTATAATCATTCCTTTTGTTGACAGAGTGGCGCATAAAACAGATATCTTGGAAAGACAACTTCCTAAGTTCCAAATATCCGTAATAACCAAAGATAACGTTGAGGTTGGATTGGTATCCACTGTTTTTTTTAGAGTATTAGATGCATCTAAGTCTGTTTATAGAATTAAAAATATTGATTCAGCTGTTGAAAATACTGCTATATCAGTAATAAGATCTGCGGCTGGTAAATTAGAGCTAGATGATTTGCAGAGCTCAAGAGAATCAATGAATAATGAGATTAGAGACAGGCTAAGTAAAGCCGCTGAAATTTGGGGAGTTGAAGTTACACGAACAGAAATCCTAGATGTCTTGGTTGATGAACAAACAAAGGATTCTCAAAGACAGCAGCTAAATGCAGAAAGAGAAAGAAGGGCAACTATCGCAACCGCTGAAGGTCAGAAGAGAAGTACAGAATTAAATGCAGAAGCTCGACTATATGAAGCTGAAAAAATTGCTGATGCAGTCAAAATTACTGCTGACGCTGATGCATATGCTATTAAAATTAAAGCTGAAGCAGATGCCGAGCAAACAAGAGTGGTAGGTAAAGCTATTAAAGATGACGGTCAACCAGCTGTAAATTTTGAGATCATGAAAAGACAGGTAGATGGCTTAACTGCTATAGCCTCATCAGGACAATCTAAAACTCTAGTCATACCGTCTGATGTAACTAAGGCTTTAGGCAGTTTAGAATTGATCCTAGGAAGTTTTACAGACAGTAAAAAAGATTAATGGATATTACTTTTTTAGAAAATCCTGATATTTGGTTAATTGCTGGAGTTGGGCTAATAATTTTTGAAATATTTATAGGATCGCTAGTTTTATTTCTTCCATTAGGCATAGCCAGCTTATGTGTCGGCTTCATATTTAAACTTCAAGTTAATTACAATTTTATTTTTATAGAAGGTTGGGCATATGCCCTTGTTACATGGGGTTTAATTTCTATAGTCCTATCTTTCTTAATACAAAAATTCTTTAAGAGTAAAGAAAAAAAAGACGTCAACTCTTACTAAAAAAATAGCAGTTATTTATCTTTAAAGAAATCTAATACAGTTTCAATATCAGAAATTGGATTTATAGAACTCTCACCGGCCCTAGACTTTAATTCAATTTCTTTATTTTCGATAAATTGTTTACCAATAATTATATTTAAAGGGATTCCAATTAGTTCAGAGTCCTTCATTTTAGTTCCGTAACCATCTTTCCTGTCATCCAAAAGAACTTCATAACCCATGCCTGTTAGCTGCTCATATAGCTCATGAGATGCTTCGGCAATCTGCTCATTTTTATCATACCCAATTGCTACTATATTAATATCATATGGAGCAATGCTATGAGGCCACACAATACCTTTTTCATCATTATTCTGCTCAATGGCTGCAGCAACTAGTCTTGAAACACCAATTCCATAGCAACCCATATGAAGTGTTGAAGCCCTTCCTTCTTTATTTAGAACATTCGCTTTCATGCTTTCTGCATAGATTTTACCAAGTTGAAAAATATGACCAACTTCGATACCTTTTTTGATTTGTATAGTTCCACTCCCATCCGGTGATGGCTTGCCTTCAAGAGACGATATATCTTCACCTTCTTTTAAAAGCACCTCAGTATTAATAGCAAATTCTGATGAATCACTTATTGCAATAGTATCTTCTCCATTTTCAGCCAAAACATGAAACTCTTCTGAAGCATCTCCGCCTATTGCACCAGAATCAGCTGCAACAATTTTATAATCAAGGTCCAATCTCTCAAGAATTTTTTTATAAGTATTCCTCATTGTTAGGTAAGTATCTTGAAGACACGCCTCATCGGCATTAAAGCTATATGCATCTTTCATTAGGAATTCTCTTCCTCTCATTACCCCATACCTCGGTCTAATCTCATCTCTGAACTTTGTTTGTATTTGATATATATTTAATGGAAGCTCCTTATAGCTTCTTACATTTGTACGAATTAAATCTGTTATGACTTCCTCATGTGTCGGACCAAGACAAAAGTCTCTTTGATGTCTATCCTGAATTCTAAGAAGCTCTGGACCCATCTTCTCCCATCGATTGGTTTCTTCCCAAAGCTCTTTGGGTTGAACCATAGGCATTAAAACCTCTTGAGCCCCTGAGGCATTCATCTCTTCACGAACAATATTTTCTATTTTTCTTAGGACTTTTAAACCAAGTGGGAGCCATGTATAAATGCCTGAAGCAACTTTTCTTATCATCCCCGCTCTAAGCATTAACTTGTGACTAATTACTTCTGCTTCCTGAGGAGCTTCTTTTAAAGTCGGTAATAATAATTTTGATAGCAACATTTTATAATTTAGTTATATGAATAAATCCTTATGGTTTATAATTTTATCTTTTTTTGAAGACTTATGCCGATTTATGATTATAAATGTTCAGATTGCGGACATCAGATAGAAGTAATTCAGAAGTTCAGTGATGAGCCTAAAACTCTGTGCATTGAATGTGGGAAAGAAACGTTAAAGAAAATGGTTTCAGCGCCTTCTTTTAGATTAAAAGGTGGAGGATGGTATGAAACAGATTTCAAAACAGGTAAAAAGAAAAATATAGCTTCTGACGATACATCTTCAAATAAAAAATCTTTAACAAATTCGAGTTCTGACTCCAAGAAGCAGCCTAAACAAGATAAGATTACTAAATAAACAAGGAAACACTATGAGATCTCACTATTGTGGAGCAATTACAACTACTAATCTTGATCAAGAGGTAACTATATGTGGCTGGATTCATAAAAGAAGGGACCATGGAGGGGTGATATTTTTAGATGTAAGAGATATTAAAGGTCTATGTCAGGCAGTTATCAATCCAGATAATGCTGAATCATTTGCCATTGCAGAAACATTAAGGAATGAGTTTGTTGTAGAGATATCAGGAATTGTAAGAGCTAGACTTGAAGGCACAGCTAATAAAAACATGACTACAGGAGAGATTGAGCTCGAGGCTCAAAATATAAAGATTTTAAGCAAAGCCGTAACTCCAGTATTTCCTTTAGACGACTATCAGGATGTAAATGAAGATGTGCGTCTGAAAAATAGGTTTCTTGATCTTAGAAGGCCTGAAATGAATCAAAGGATAGTAACTAGATCAAAAATTACCTCAGCAGTTAGAAACTATTTAGATGAAAAAGAGTTCCATGAAATAGAAACACCTATTCTTACAAAAGCAACTCCAGAAGGAGCAAGAGATTTTGTTCTTCCAAGTAGAGTTCAATCTGGCAAATTTTTTGCATTACCTCAATCACCTCAACTATTTAAGCAATTACTTATGATGGGCGGCTTGGATAAATATTATCAAATTGCTCGTTGTTTTAGAGATGAGGACTTGAGAGCTGATCGTCAGCCAGAGTTTACTCAAATTGACATAGAGGCATCTTTTATAGATCAAAACTACATTATGGAAGTTGGCGAAGATATGATTTCACTATTAATCGAGAAGTTTTGTGGAGATAAGCTAGATAAATTCCCTATTCTTGACTGGCACGACTCAATGAGAGACTACGGTTGTGACAAACCTGATCTTAGAATACCCCTTAAGTTAGTAGAAATATCTGATTTAGTAAAAGATGAAGAATTTAAAGTTTTTGCTGAGCCTGCAAAAAATGATAATTCAAGAGTAGTAGCTCTAAAAATTCCAGGCGGTAACTCTCTATCTAGAGGCCAGATAGATGAATATACTAATTTTGTTTCTAAGCTTGGCGCTAAAGGCTTGGCTTATATAAAAGTGAACGATGTTAGTGATATGGAGAATGGCCTTCAATCACCGATCCTAAAATTCCTAAAGCCAGAAACTATTGCTTCATTAATTTCTGAGTTAGGTCTTAAAAATGATGATCTATTATTTTTTGGAGCTGGCAAGAAGTCAGTTGTTAATTTAAGTATGAGCAGCCTTATTAAAAAAATTGGCGAAGATTTAGATCTATTTACTTCAAAATGGGCGCCTTGCTGGGTAGTGGATTTCCCAATGTTTGAAAAAAATGGAGAAGGAAATCTTACCTCACTTCATCATCCCTTTACACTTCCAAAATGCTCATCTAACGAACTAGAAGAGTCTCCAGAAATGGCCATTGCTCATGCATATGACATAGTCCTTAACGGCTATGAAATTGGTGGAGGTTCTTTAAGAGTTTTTGATGCGGAAATGCAAGAAGCAATATTTAAGATTTTAAATATATCTAAAGAAGAGGCAGATAGTAAATTTGGCTTTTTATTAAAAGCCCTTTCATCTGGATGTCCTCCTCATGGTGGAATAGCATTTGGGTTAGATAGAATTGTTATGCTAGTTACAGATACCTCTAACATAAGAGATGTTATAGCGTTTCCCAAGACGCAGAGTGCCACATGCCTTTTAACTGATGCGCCAAGTAAAGTTGATGATGCGCAACTTGAAGAACTTAAAATAGTCAGCACGCACAAGGAAGATTAATAAATGGCAGGTCATTCAAAATGGGCAAATATAAAGCATCGAAAAGCCCGGCAAGATGCCTCTAGAGGAAAGGTTTGGACAAAGGTTATTAGAGAAATAACAGTTGCTTCAAAAGGCGGTCCTGATCCAGATGACAATCCAAGATTGAGATTGGCATTAGACAAAGCAAATGCAGCTAATATGCCAAAGGACAATATTAAGAGGGCAATTGAAAAGGGCTCAGGCACAGGTGAAACTGGGTCACTTGAAGAGATAACTTTTGAGGGCTATGGACCGGGTGGAGTAGCTATCTTAGTTGAAACAATGACGGATAATAGAAATAGAACAGTTTCAGATGTTCGCCACGCATTTTCAAAAAATGGTGGTAATTTAGGAACCGATGGATCCGTTTCATATCTTTTTAATAAAATCGGCATTATTCATATCTCTAAAGATTACTCCGAAGACGATTTAATGGAGATTGTCCTTGAGTCAGGAGCTGAGGACTTGGTTGACGAGGGCGAATACTTTGAAATCATTACCGGAAGCACTGATCTTAATAATGTCCTAGAAGCACTAAAGGCTAAAAATATAGATAATACCAATGCAGATTTAACCTTTAGAGCAGAATTATCAATTGCAATTGATCAAGAGATGTCTGAAAAGGTATTGAAAATCATGGACTTTATGGATGACCTTGATGATGTTCAGGAAGTTCATACCAACGCAGAGTTTCCAGATAATTTTGAGGCTGAGGATTAATTTTGCCTGTTAACTCAAGAGCAAAAGGAGCTGCCTTTGAAAGGCAAATAGCCAATCTATTCATTAAAGATCTTAATTTATCCAATCCAGTAAAAAGAATACTAGAACAAACAAGAACAAAAGAGCTTCCAGATCTAATGCTCGGTAATTGGTGTATTGAATGTAAAGCCTACGGAAGTGGCGCTGAACCTAGACCGGATTGGTGGGATCAGGTTATTGCCTCATCAAGACAGAATCATCTAAAACCAGCACTTGTCTACAAGTTTAATAATAGACCTATAAAAGTAAGGGTTTTAGCTTGCTCCATAAACCCTAAAATTAAGAATAATCTAGTTACCGTTGATCTTTTATGGCCTGATTTTATCCAAATTATTCTTGAGTTATTTCAGGCAGATATAGAGTTGCATGAAAAAACATATACAGCATAGAGAATTTCTTTTTGATATCTACATTGAAGATACTGATTTTCAAGGCTTTGTTTATCATGCCAACTATTTAAAATTTTTTGAAAGGGCTAGATCTAATTTTCTATTTGAAAATGGAATTTTTCATAAAGAGTTAGTAAAGAAAAATCTAGCATTCGTAGTAAAGAGAGCAGAGATAGATTTTCTTCTCCCTGCCAAACTTGAAGATAGTCTTGTTATTCAAACTTCGATTGAAAAAAAATCTAATGCTAGGATGGTCTTTAATCAATTTATAGTTAATCCGGAACATGAACAAGTTCTATGCAGGGGTGTTGTAGAAGTATGCCTCATCAATCTTATTACAAAAAAACCACAAATCTTCCCTAATGATTTACTATTAATCTTTAATAAAGGTGAACCAAATGAATGATATATCTGTAATAAATTTATTTTTAGAAGCCGGGGTAGTTGTAAAAACAGTCATGTTAATTCTTCTTGTAGCCTCTTTGCTTACTTGGATCGTCATAGTTGAGAGACATAACTTCTATAAAAAAATTAAAGATATAAATTCTAGTTTTTTAACAAAATTTTGGAGCGGAGAGAATTTAACTGATCTTTATAAAGAAATTTCTAATGAGAATATTCCACTTCACGGATCCTTGAGTGTTTTTAAAAGTGCTTTCAAAGAGTTCTCTCAAATCAGCTCAGATAAAGAAATTACTGAGTTAGATCTAGAGGGTCTTAATAGATCTATGAGAGTAGCAATCGCTTCAGATGAGGAGGAAATGAACAAACATTTATCTTTTTTAGCCAATGTAGGCTCTGTTAGTCCATATATAGGTCTTCTAGGAACTGTATGGGGCATTATGACTTCTTTTCAGGGATTATCCGATGCAACGCAAGCAACCATTAATGCAGTGGCACCTGGGATATCTGAGGCTTTAGTAGCAACTGCAATGGGTTTATTTGCAGCCATACCAGCAGTTATTGCTTTCAATAAATATGTATCTGAGTCAGAGTCCATAACGCAGTCAACAGTTATCTTCTCAGAAGAGCTTGCCAGTATCTTTTATAAGCAGTCAATCAAAAATAAATGATATATAGGCTTTCAAAAAAAAAGAAACTGAAAGCAGAGATCAATGTAGTTCCTTATATTGATGTAATGTTGGTACTTCTAATAATATTTATGGTTCTCTCTCCTCTATTAATTCAAGGAGTTGAGGTAAATCTTCCAAATACAGATACCACTAAAATGTCTATACAGAATGAGCCTTTAGTTATATCTATAGATGTCTCAGGAAACTATTACTTAAATGTAGGAGAGGAAACTCTTCCAATAAGTCTTGAGGAGCTAAAAAGAAAATCTTCTGTTATTTTTGAGGCTAACCCAGAAATTGAAATTGTATTTCAAAGTGATAAGGGGGTTATTTTTGATAGCGTTGCAAAAGCAATGGCAGCTGTGCAAAGTGTTGGCATATCAAAAATAGGAATAGTGACCACAGGCTATGCAGATTAAATACGATTATTTTATAGCCTCATTTATATCATTTTCAATACATGCTGTGGTTGCTCTATACCTGATAGGTTTTTTTTATTCAGAAAAACAACTTAGACCAGTTTTAAGTCAGTCAGTAAGCGTTAATCTAATCTTTGAAGAAGAAGTCAAAAAATTAACAAAAACGATCACCCCAGCAATTAAAAAAGCTATTACACAAATCCCAATAGAAATAGTTGTAGAAAATAAAATTCAATTTGTCCCAGAGATACAATCTACAAATATTAACTCTCTAATTCAAGAGGATCAGCTAATAGCTAAAAATTCCGAAGAATCTCAAATTAATGTTTTTAGCAACATGATTATTAAATTTATTCAATCAGCATGGGTAAAGCCTCAGAACATTCAAAGTGACTTAATCTGTGATCTTAGGATGACTATAAATAAAAATGGCCGAATTGTAGATGTTGATTTAATTAAGAGTAGTGGAAATATACGTTTTGATAATTCTGCCATTAAGGCTATCAAAAGAGTTGAAACTTTTAGCTTCTTTAATAAAATTCCATACAATATGTATCAAAATAATTTTAGAAATATAGTTATCACCTTTAATCCATCATCATGAAAAAATTATTATTGTTATTGTTAATTCCAAATTTTATTTATGCTGAGCTTGTTCTTGAAATTACTCAAGGATCAGATAATCCATACAGCTTGGCAGTAATTGATTTTAATGGCCCCCAAAAAATCAGTAAAAAGATCAATAGTATTATTAAGAGTGACATGAAAAGAACAGGTGAGTTTGTTATTCTTGATAATAGTCAGCTTATCTCTGTACCTCTAAATCAGGAAGAAATTAAATATAAGGATTTTAAATTACTTGGTATAGATTTTATTGTCCTGGGCTCATTAATTTCAGAGAGTAAGTTTAATTTATCTGTTTCGTATGATATTTATGATGTGAGAAAAGAAAAGAAAATAAGAACGTCAAAGGTTTTTGGAATTCCTAATAAAATAAGACAGCTGTCACATTATATTAGTGACGGAATATATGAAGAAATAACAGGGTTGCGGGGTGTGGCATCAACAAAACTTCTCTATGTAACAGAAGAGAGAGCTCCAGATAGATCATTATTTCAACTTGTTATTGCTGACGCTGACGGAGCTAATGAGCAAATCCTTCTGAAGAGCACTGAGCCTATCATTTCACCATCCTGGTCACCTGATTCTAAAAAAGTTGCATATGTTTCTTTTGAAACAGGAATGGCAAAGGTTTTTATCCAGGACCTTGCATCAGGTAAAAGAGAGATCGCATTAGAAAATAGTACACAAATAAGCTCTCCATCCTGGTCACCAAATGGGAAATTTCTTTCGCTAACCTTGTTCCAAGATGGCAATGCAGAAATATATATATTGAACTTAAAAAATAAAAATTTAACAAGATTAACGAATCATTATTCTATAGATACCGAATCATCATGGTCTCCAAATGGTTCAAGAATAATGTTTACTTCTGGAAGAGCCGGGTCTCCTCAGCTTTATGAAATTGATTTAAGAAAATCTAATTCCAAACCAAGAAGAATTACTTTTGAAGGCAACTACAATGCTAAAGCATCCTATTTAGCAAATGGGGACGGCGCTATTTTTGTTCATAGATCTAATAATAGATTTCAAATTGCATTGAAATACTTTGATGAAAACTTTGTTAGGCCTCTTACAGAGTCAAGATTAGATGAATCTCCTAGTATTTCTCCTAATGGGAATGTGATAATCTATGCTACAACTGAAGATGAGTTAGGTTTGCTTGCTGGAGTGACTCTTAGCGGTGCCAGATTCAAGCTCCCTGCAAAACAAGGAGAGGTTAGAGAGCCCTCATGGTCAGGATTTTTAAGATAATTTACAGGAGATAATAATGTCTAAGACATCAAACAAACTTACTAATAATTTTTTCGCAATGGTTGTATTTACCTTTGTTCTATCATCATGCTCTAGTATGAATGTAACTGAAGAAACTTTGTATGATAGAAATATTCAAACAGTTCAAGCATCGGTTGCAGAGGAAGCTACCCTAGATTATGAAACTAAAGCAATTTTTACCAATGCTACAATTTTATTCGAATTTGATAGCTTCAACCTTTCAAGTAAGTCTATTCAAACCTTAAAAGGAGCAGTTGTTGCAATGAAAAATAACTCAGCAATTAAGATAACGATATCTGGTCATGCTGATGAAAGAGGGACAAGAGAATATAATTTGGCTTTAGGGCAAAGAAGAGCAGAGTCTGTCAAAGATTATTTCGCACTTAACGGGATTAATAAATCTAGAGTATCTGTAAAGAGTTATGGAGAAGAAAGACCTCTTGCATTCGGAACTGATGAGGTTAGTCATGCAAAAAACAGAAGAGCAGAGATAAATTAATTTATGAAACTTCATTTTTCTTTACTCTCATCAATTTTATTAGGATTTTTATCATTTCCGATACTTGCTGAAGATAAAGAAATTGTTCAGGCCGATATTCTTTTTTTAAAGATGCAAGAGCTTGAGATAGAGATTGCAGATTTAAGAAATAAAGTTGAATCCCAGGAATACCTCATTGAAAAGCTCATAAAAGAGTCTGCAGGTTCGCAAAATGATGCAGATAATGAAAAGTCTGATCCTTTAAGTACGAACTCTCTAATTAGATTTAAAGGGATTGAGGATGTAAAAAGCAAAGAGGATGTCTTTAGTTCTGCAACTAAGGCACTAGAAGCTCAGAATTTTGAAAGAGCCTTTACTCTCTTTAAGTATTTTGTAGAGAGTTTTAAAGATGATGAGAAAACACCGCTATCGTACTTTTGGCTTGGAGAAATTTCTATTATTAACGATAATTTAGATGTGTCAAAAGATTACTTTATGGAGCTAATTTCTTCATTTCCTGAGCACTATAGAGTGCCACTTGCTCATAAAAAAATCGGTGATATTTACCTTAAAAATAATGACTTAGATATGGCAAAAGATAGGTACAGATTTGTTGTTAGAGAGTACCCAAATAACACTGCTTCATCTTTAGCCTTGCAGTTATTGAAAAATATGGAATAATCACCTTTTTTTAATGTGTATAACCGCGGGTCGCTAGCTCAGTTGGTAGAGCAGTTGACTTTTAATCAATTGGTCACAGGTTCGAATCCTGTGCGACCCACCACTTTTTACACATAATTAATTTTTATGAAACTTACAAAAAATGTAATCAGCAGAACTTTTGAAACTTTCTCAAAAGAATCACTGCTATCAGGTTTTCTATTCTTTTTAGTTCTTTCTTCTTGGTATATCTTGAGGCCTGTAAGGAATGAGATGGCTGTTCAAAATGCCTCAGATCTCCCACTCTTGCTTGCAGCAGGAGCTCTTGCAATGCTTTTAGTAAATCCAATTTACTCATGGGTTGCATCTAGATCAAACTTAAAAAGAATTATTATTTCCTGTTACTCATTTTTAATTCTTAATTTATTAGCTTTCTTATACTCATGGAGAGTTTTGGATATGGGAGATTCAATTCTCCTTGGTCAGATATTCTATATTTGGTGCAATGTCTATTCCTTCTTTGTGGTATCAATTTTTTGGGTACTGATAATAAATATTTTTAGAAATTCTAAATCAAGAAGTTTTTATGGTGTTATTGCCGCAGGTGGTTCCA